>QWCD01000076.1_pt1 | contig 32218 bp, 40 predicted proteins | sample 1972461 | NCBI WGS metagenome assembly QWCD01 (sample SAMN09866717, study PRJNA288562) | Human vaginal metagenome isolate term4_vaginal, whole genome shotgun... | isolation source: vagina | host: Homo sapiens | place: USA: California | reverse complement strand
AATAGTAACGGTGGTAGTATTATCGTCATTTTCTTTCGTTTCAACGGTATAAGCGGTACTGTTTGCCGCTACTTTATCCACTTTCGTATTCAATACTTTCAGCTGTGCCACGTTGACCGCATCGGTGTCTTCACTGCCGGCGGCCACTCCGGTAATCTGTCGGGTCATACCCGTATCACTGTTCCCTACGGCAACATCACCGGTCGGCGTTTTCCACGTAGCAAACAATTTATTCTTCTTTTCATCAGCCTTAGCCTTTTCATTATGTGCCACACGTGCTTTTTCTATCAAATCCGGATCGTGCGGGGCTTTTGCCAATTCTTCTTTCGCCTGTTGTTCCAACGCTTGTTTTTGTGCGATTTCTTCATCGAGCGCTTGTACCTTTTCCTTAAGTCCCAGTGCTTCGATTTGTGCTTCCGAATCGTCCCATACCTGCTCGGTAATAGGATTCCAGCCTTTTCCACCGATACGCATCGAGTGCGACTCATACCCTATTGCCACACCGGCTTGATTTTTCTCGGTGATTGCACCGTATCCGATTGCTACCGCATGATCTCCGTTCGCTTGAGACCACTGTCCGACAGCCGTAGAAAAATCTCCTATCGCCTTCGCTACATAGCCCAATGCCAGCCCTTGTTTTCCTTTAGCCTCGGTGAAAGCACCGATACCTATCGCTCCCATCTCATCCGCACTTGACTTATATCCGATAGCTACCGCATTATTATCCGTTGCTGCCGCACTTGCTCCGATAGCGACACTGAATATCTTTTGATCCTGTGTCGAACCGTCCTGCAAAAGTATTTTCGTTTGATAGTAAACTGTCTTTGCTTCTTCCGTTCTAACGGCGGTAAATAGCTTCTTATATGGTTCCGGAAGCATGTTATAATCCGCTTCGGATAAGGGTTTACCGAAAGAAACGACAGCCCCTTGTCCGAACGCCACACCCAAAGCGTTAATCGCTTTGGCACCGGCGCCGTAAGCGGCACTGTACTCTCCCAACGCTTGCGCATAATATCCTGTCGCATTACTCAAAGCACCCGCTTTCGCAAACGGGCCGACGGCCGTACCGTACCTCTCTGATGAGGCTCTGTTTCCGATAGCTATACCCAAGTATCCCGCTCCGTCATTGTCATAATTGTTGCCGGGATATCCGCCCGGATCCACATTGACAGATATACCGTGAAACTCCTGCCCGCCGTCTGCGTGTACATATGTAGTATATAATCCGTCGGCCAAAAGCAAACTGCTTGCAATCATAGCTGAAAGCAAAATTTTTTTACGTCTGCTCATGCCACTTTTTACCTTGTTTCGATGTATCCTACTTCTTTTAATCAAAATAAGTCACCCCTTCATTGCTGCCGCTGCATTGCGATACAATATACTATATCGCCGATCAGCTTATTTATGCAGAAAATTGAAACAGAACATGATTCAGATCGCTCTTGGCGCTATCTCACATAATAGTGAATTTCATCGGCTCTGTCTCTCACTCTTTAAAACACGCTTTCATTATAACATCTATTTTACTATTAATCTCGTTTATATTATAAATAGTTATAACTTCAAAAAAAATATTTATAATATAATTTAAAAAACGGTTTTCAACTTAAATTTCACTACGCTGAAAACCGTTTTTTATTATGCTTTATGTTGTAATTTGACGATCATTTCAGTCAATTTACGTATTTGTTCTTCTCGTTGTGCATCTTTTTCTTTTAATGCTTTAATTTCAGCATCTTTTTCCGTTTCATGTGCCATCATTTTTTGCATAAGAGCTTCTCTTGTCTCATCTTTTTCTTTCAGCACTTTGATTTCTTTTGCCATTGCGGCTCGTGAGGTATATACTTTACCGTCTGTACCTTGTCCAGCTTTCATGGAAAGTCCGATATTTATCATATTTTCTTTTCCGCCGAGTGTTCCGCCCAATGAAATCATTGCACGTTCATTTGGTCGATAGAATGCACCGAGTGCAAAAGCGTTCGCTTCATTGTAATTGCCCATGGATGCTGCAAAGTCCCATTTGTCATCTTCGTCATATTCCAACGGGTGAAGTCCTGCGAGGGCAGCGGCGCCTGCACCGACTTTATTGACTCTTGTGTCCAATTCGCCCAATGTCATCCCCATGTCGGAAATATTATTTTGCAGCCCGTTGATGTTTGTCGTGTTCTTATCGACGTCCTGTTTCACGCCGTAAAGCTGTTTACCATTCACTGCATCAGTACTGTCTTCGGATATCGTTCCGTCTCCTACATTAGTAATTTTATTTTTGTTTGCATTGATACCGCTCTTTGTAACGGAAGGACCGTTTGCAATTGTAAGTCCGGTGGTATCCACAGTAACATGGTTGTCGCCTTTACCGATTGTAATTGTTTCTTTATTTTCATTACCGTCTATAGAAATATTTCCCACATCAACTTTCTTGTCGAGTTTTACTTTATAAACGGTCTTGCCTTCATCTGTCGAAGCAGTTGTCGTTGTTGTTACACCCGTTGACAGTGCCGTTACATCTGCTGATGGTGCCGTTACATCTGCTGACGGTGCCGTTACACCCGTTGGCGGTGCCGTTACATCTGCTGACGGTGCCGTTCCACCCGTTGGCGGTGCCGTTTCACCCGTTGCCGATGTCGGTGTATTTTCTTTCGGATTCTTTTCTACAACTATACCCGTATTTTGATCGCCCACAACTTCTGGGAGAACTTTAAACAATTTCTTTTCCAAAGCTTTGAGCTGTGCCACGTTGACCGCATCGGTATCTTGTGTGCCGGCGGCAACTCCCGTAATCTGACGGGTTCTTAAATCACTTTTATCGCTGGTACTTCCTATAGAAAATGCCGCGTGTGTCGCTTTCCAAATGGCAGAGTTTTCCGTGCTTGCTTTTCCCGTAAACGGATCATATCCGAATACTCCTTTATCTATCGAAGCAATAGAGTCCCTACCCAAAGCAACGCTTCCATCTACCTTGGCTATTGCTTCATAGCCTAATGCCATAGAAGAGTTCCCTTGTGCTTGTGCTCCATATCCTATGGCTACCGCATCTTCTCCTGTCGCTCCGTCATTATCCCAGTTGGTCCTGTCGGTATTTGCAGGTTTACCACTCTTCACCGAGAAATAGTGTACTGCACCTTTATCTACTTTCGTATTCAACGCTTTCAGCTGTGCCACGTTGACCGCATCGCTATCTTTACTGCCTGCGGCTAGGTTCGTAATCTGACGGGTTACTAAATAATATTCATTTTCAGCATTTCCGACAGAAAGTGCTGCACGTGTCGCTTGCCAAATGGCAGAGGTATCCTTGCTTGCTTCTCCGGTAAGCGGATCATATCCTTTTGCTCCTTTATCTATCGAAGCAATAGAGTTGCTGCCCAAAGCAATGCCTCCCTCTACCAGTGCTTTTGCAAATCGTCCGAATGCAATGGAATTCTCTTTTTCTGCTGTTACGGCATCTCCTAATGCTATGGAAGATACCCCTAGTGCTTTTGCTTCACTTCCTAATGCCATGGCATTGTCTTTTTCTGCTGTTGCGTTACGTCCTAATGCCATGGAAATGTTCCCATTTGTTGTTACTCCGTCTCCTACTGCTATAGAACAGTTCGATTTTGTTTGTGCGTTTCTTCCTATTGCAATGGAACCGTACCCGTCTGCTTGTGCTCCATTTCCTACTGCCGTGGACAAGCCCCCTTGTGCTTGTGCTCCATCTCCTACTGCCGTGGACAAGTCCCCTTGTGCTTGTGTTCCTTGTCCTACTGCCGTGGAATGCCACCCTTGTGCTATTGCTCCATGTCCTACTGCCGTGGACTGGCCCCCTTGTGCTTGTGCTCCATTTCCTAATGCCGTGGAATCGTCACTTTGTGCTTGTGCTTTAACTCCTAATGCCGTGGAAGATTTCCCTTGTGCTTCTGCTCCTTGTCCTACTGCCGTGGATTCGTCCCCTTTTGCTTGTGCATAATATCCTACTGCCGTGGAATCGTCTTTTTCTGCTATTGCATTTTGTCCTAATGCCGTGGACCAGGCCCCTTTTGCTTGTGCACTAACTCCTAATGCTGTGGAAAATTCTTTTTCTGCGTGTGCATTTTGTCCTAATGCCGTAGAAAATCGCTCTTGTGCTTGTGCTCCTTGTCCTACTGCCGTGGAACCTTCCCCTAGTGCTTTTGCACGATTTCCTAATGCTATGGACTGGTCCCCTGTTGCTTCTGATTCACTTCCCCATGAATAGGAATTGGTCCCATCTGCTTGTACTCCTTGTCCTAATCCCGTCATGAAGCACCCGAGGAGTGCCATGAGAACTAACGATTTCAGACGTTTTCCGTTTCCTTCCGACGAAGAGCTTTTCCCGTGACCTTTCGCAATTTCAGAAGCCACCACCCAGGTGTTTCTTACTTTGCTCCATACTAGTTTATAAATTTTGTTCATATATAAGCTCCTTTACTAAAAAATAAAGTATTCCGTATCTGCGAGCACATGTATTCATGTATTATTTTATTAGGCTCAAATTGTATATACAAGCATATTAGATTTAATCATACTACAATTTTTCTTAATTCCTTTTAATTTTCTTACGTTTCGGTTCGTTTATAAGATGATTACAAATGATTTTGCAAGTGTTATCACTTTTTATCTTCATAATGAATCCACATAGGAATGAACACCAAAACAAACACACCTTCAGCGATGTGTTTGTTTTTGTTTCTCGGAATTATTTTACTTTTTCTAGAACCTTTTCTAATTTTGCTTCCAATGCAGCAATTCTGTCATTCGCTTCTTTATTTGCCTTTGTCAGACGTTCTACTTTGTCCTCGAGAATATAGACGCTGCTGATTGGTCCTTTGTCGTACTGCGGCATACGGAGATTCCGTGCCTTTTGGGCTTCTTTATCTTCTTTGCTTCCAAAACGATAGGAGACCCCTACATTCGCCATGAGTTCGCTTGAACCTGCATATGAAAGTCCTGCATGTACAAGTGTATTTTCATTTGAATAGTGCGCAAGTCCGAGTGCTACGGCTTCTCGTCCTTTGTATGTCGAAACGCCCGCCATGATTTGACTTCTGTTGTAAGGATCGTAATCCAACGGTTTCAAAGCGGAAAGCGCCGCTCCGAGAGCATCACCACGTACGGATTCGGTCTTAAATTCATTCATCTCTTTCGTGATTTCAGTTTTGAGTTCAGTTGTTTTTCCTTTTGCGATGTTTTCTACTTTCTCCACATCAAGAGTAACGAGCGTGTATGTCTTGTTGTCTTTGTCGGTTACCTGTTCCGCTTTCAGTCCGTCTCCGTAGTCCATACGAAATTCATTGAGAGACATGCTTCAATTTTTAGTACCCGGAGTATATGCATCGGTACCCTTATCCTTAGTACCACCAAAGTAGAAATTCATCGGTGCGGTAGCGAGTGCTTTCAGCTGTGCCACGTTGACCGCATCGGTGTCTTGTGTGCCGGCGGCTACGTTCGTAATCTGGCGGGTTATTAAATTATTTTTATCTTTAGCACTTCCTACAGAAAATGCTGCTTGTGTCGCTTTCCAAATGGCAGAGGTTTCCGTGCTTGCTTCTCCGGTAGACGGATCATATCCGACTATTCCTTTATTTATCGAAGCAATAGAGCCGCTACCCAAAGCAACGCCTCCATCTACCAGTGCTTTTGCTTCATATCCTACTGCCGTAGAAGATTCCCCGTTTGCGTGTGCTCCTTTTCCTACTGCCGTGGAACATAGCGCTTCTGCTATTGCTTCTTCTCCTAATGCCGTAGAAGAGATCCCTTTTGCATGTGCTTCACTTCCTAATGCCGTGGAAGATAGCTCATCTGCTATTGCTCCATATCCTAATGCCGTAGAATCTTGCTCTTTTGCTTGTGCGCCTTGTCCTAATGCCGTGGCATTGTCTTTTTCTGCTTTCGCTTCTTTTCCTACTGCCGTGGAAGATTCCCCTTTTGCTTCTGCTCCTTGTCCTAATGCCGTGGACCAAACCCCTTGTGCGTCTGCTCCTTGTCCTAATGCCGTGGAAAGTTTCCCTTCTGCTTGTGCTCCTTGTCCTACTGCCGTGGAAGAGTCTTCTTTCGCTTGTGCTCCTTGTCCTAATGCCGTGGCATTGTCTTTTACTGCGTTTGCTTTTCGTCCTACTGCCGTGGAAGCTTTCCCTTGTGCGTTTGCTTCAGTTCCTACTGCCGTGGAATCTTCCGCTTGTGCTTCTGCTCCTCGTCCTAATGCCGTGAAATTGTCTTTTTGTGCTTTTGATGATTCTCCTAATGCCGTGGAGCAGGCCCCTCCTGCGTCTGCATTAGGTCCTATTGCCGTGGAAAACATCCCTGCTTTTGAATCATCTCCTAATGTCAGGTTATAGTCGTCGTTGTGTGAGGAGGCTAGCGCACCATCTGCTGTCATCACGAAGCACCCGAGGAGTGCCATGAGAACTAACGATTTCAGACGTTTTCCATTTCCTTCCGAAGAAGAGCTTTTCCCGTGTCCCTTCGCAATTTCAGAAGCCACCACCCAATCGTTTCTGACTTTGCTCCAAACAAGTTTGTAAATTTTGTTCATATACATACTCCTTTTACTAACAATAACACTCTCCTATAACACAAGCTGTATATTAATGTTATTATAGTCCACCTTGTTTACATAATCAAATGCATATTAATAATTCCTTTTATTAATGATGTATTTATATAATACAGTCTATGGGGACAATCAATGTTACTTTCACAGATGATGTTTATGTTTCTTTCATTGTACTTTCAAATATGTCATTCGTGCTCTATCACGTTGATTTCTCTCTAATGTGCATTCGATGTATACATATGCTGCAACAACCTTATGGGCACCTCATTTTCATCATACACCGCAGTGTATTCGCCCGTGTTACCCTAAAAAAAGCCTCGAGATAATGCATCGTATTCCTTATTAGAACCCGTCTACTAGTAAGGAACGTCATCATCTCGAGACTTATTCACAACGCCTATGTGTGCTGTATCCTATGTAATTGTTATAGGTAGTATCGATTGCCTAACAAGGCACCATGTGGCATATACCTAGTCCCTTGTGGGTCAAACAAAACCACCTATTAGTACTCGCCATGTATATTCATGCTTGTTCTATTTCCCAAACAGTCATGTCATCGTAGGCTAGGCCCTCATGAAAGCATAGAATCTATCGCACCATGCAAACCCACTTAGTGTACCTCTTTACCTGTACGTGCCACTTGATTGACACGCACCCGTTCAATCGTTGGATGTCCCGCTTTATCCTTTGCAATCACGTCAATGCGGAATCGTTCAAGCTCTGGTTCAAATTCTTGAATTAATCGTTCATTCACATTCATGCCCCGTTGCATCGCTTTATATACGAGCATAGCGAATTCATAGCGGGTCATCATACGATCGCCTTTGAAAGTCCCATCCGGGTATCCTTCTAGCACGCCTTGTTGTAACAGTTTTGTAACCGCTTCATAGGCCCAATGATTCTTTTCAATATCTGGGAACAATTTCATTTTCAACGGATCGAGTGCCTTACCTTGGCTCATACCTACCATAGCTTGTCGTAGTACTTCTACTTCAGCGCGAAGGTCTTTAATTTCCTTTGCCATAGCGACTCTCGATGTAGTAACGTGATTACCTTGGCCTAATTTAACGGCTATGCCAGCATTCACCATCTTGTCACCACCGCCAAAAGAACCGCCAATACTAAACATCGTATCTTCATTAGGACGATAATAAGCACCTAGTGAAGTCGCATTGGCACCTCGGTAATTACCATATCCTGCCGCAAAGTCCCATTTATCATCTGGATCAAAATCAAGTGGATGAAGGGCAGCAAGGGCAGCCGCACTAGCACCGACAGAATGTATCTGTTTTGTCATATCTACCACCTGATATTTCATAGCTTCTGTCGCTTGTTGCAATTGATCTTCCGTAGCAGCACGCCCCGATACAATATGCTGTCCATCCCATTTTGTATTGGAAAGTCCGGTAATGGTTCCTTTGCCTTTTTCTCCGTTTATCTTCACATCGCCAATGGTAGCGCCCGTTTTTTCAATGCTTACTGTATTTCCAACCTTAACGGCATTATCAACGTGAATGGTCTTCTCAAGCTCAACGGTATACGTAGTTTTTCCATCCGCTTCAACAGACGTTACCTTAATGCCTGTTTTACTATCCCCCTGAATCGTAGCAACTGTTCCAGGAGTCCCATCTTTACCTGCTGGGCCCGCTGGTCCGGTTGGTCCTGCTTCGCCTTTTTCACCTGTATCGCCTTTAGGTCCTGCTGGGCCTACTGGTCCTGCTATCCCTTGATCTCCTTTAGGTCCTGTTGCTCCAGTTGGTCCCTGCGGTCCGGTTGGGCCTACATCTCCTTTAGGTCCCACTGGACCTTCTTTACCTTGCGGTCCCTCTTTACCTTGTGGACCCGCTGGGCCTGTCGGTCCTACTTCGCCTTTTTCACCTGTATCGCCTTTAGGTCCCGCTGGGCCTACTGGTCCTGCTATCCCTTGATCTCCTTTAGGTCCTGCTGGTCCTTCTTTACCTTGTGGACCTATTGGACCTATTGGTCCTGCTTCACCTTTTTCACCTTTCAAGCTATCCAAAAATTGTTTTTCGGTCTTATCTTTATTTGGTTGTACACCTTCATCATTTGTCTGATCTCTCCAAATTTCATAAGCGGACTTACCATTAGCACCACCTTTACCGCCCTTAAAGGCAGGGTCGTTTTTCAAACTTTCCTTATCAAGCGTAACGAGCGTGTATTTCTTTCCCTCTTTGTCGGTTACCTGTTCCGCTTTCAAGCCGTCGCCAAAGTCCATATGAAATTCATTAAGTGGCATGCTCCAATTGGTGCCGCCTGGAGTATACACGTTATTCTTATTCTTAACACCGCCGAAATAGAAATTCATTGATTCCGCAGCAAGTGCTTTGAGCTGCGCCACGTTGACCGCATCAGTATCTTCTGCACCACCAGCTACATTAACGATGCGACGATACGCATCTGGAACAGTCTCTTCAGTCACAACTTCTTCAGGGTGCTTGCTCTGACCAGCTAATTTCCATTCTTTAGTCCATTTCTTATAGCCTGTACGACCTACGGATACGACGCCATTCTCAGAAGTGAATTTATCTTTATCACCAGTTAGATAGGCATCCGTTTTGATATCATCTAATTTTCCTACAAATGAGTCTGACCCAAGAGCGATGGAATTAGCCGCAGTAACCCTACTATGGTGTCCCAAGGCAATCGAGTTTTTACCCGTTGCTTCCACGATGGAAAATCCGCCCATAGCCACCGCTCCGTTTCCTTCCGCCTCAGCGCGTAACCCTAATGCCAAGGATCGTTCTTCCTTAGCCTTAGCGCCATAGCCTAAAGCAGCGCCATATTTCTGTAAAGCCTCTGCATTTTCACCAATAGCCACGGCTCCATCACCGACAGCGCCATCATTGATCTGATTTCTCCGGGCAGTATACCCCCATTCATCCGTTCTTTCATACTTACTCCTAGGTCCAGAAGTCTTCTTCGGAGTCACTTCATGTACCGAAAAATACCGAGTCGTACTTGCTTTTAGCTGTGCCACATTCACCGCATCCGTATCTTCCGTGCCTGCTGCAACGCCTGTAATCTGCCGTGTTTCTAATTTTCTATCTCCATTAGTGTCTACACCTACGCTAACAGCCCCTTTCGTAGATTTCCATACGGGTTCCATAGATTGTATGTTCCGTTCGATTTTCTCTTTGTTCTTTAGCGCCTTAGCCATTTGCTCTTGTGCGTTATCAGCCCTTTTTTTAAATTTCGTTTTCTCTTTTTCAGTCGTTGCCTGTTCAGACTTTTTCATGTCCTCTTCATATTTCTCGGCATACTTTTTATATGTTCCATCTTCTTTTGTCAGTTGATTCATATAATAGTCATAATCATCTCCCATAGCTTTATATCCGTCTGCTATGGTTTTCTTTTTATCCAAAGATATATATCCCTGTAAGCCTGCTTCTCTATCGGCTACAGAACCAATTCCTAGCGCCACTCCACCAGCAGCGGTAACGCTCGCATCATTATCGATAATAAACCCTTTCTGACCCATCCGTGCGGTCAAGTCGCTAACAATGTCCGCCTTAATTTCGTCTTTTTCTTCCGGTGTCAACGCCTGTGCATGCATCACTCCTGTTGTCAAGAGTGTAGCCATTACCAACATAGAAAGTAGGCTAGTTCCTCCACATGATGTGTTTTTCCCCTGCCCTTTTGCTAGTTCGGAAACGACAATCCAACAATTCCGCACCTTACTCCAAATCACCTTATAAATTTTATTCATAATAATAACTCCAATCCGCAATTCATAGAACTATTAACGCGTTCAATTAAGTTCCTATTTCTATTCACTTTAAATTTAGTCATAATGTATATTATAACTTAGTTTAGATAAATTTCATAGTCCACACACATCATTTTTTCTTATAATAAGAATTATCATACTACTAGTATTGTTCACCTCACCCCCACTAACATTTACGCCATTTAATATTGCTCAACCAATCAATATATATCTAGCATCTTGTTCTAATTATGAATTTGTCCCATTACAGCATTCTATGACCCGATTCAAAAATTAACAATTATATTTTATGAAAAATGATAAAAAATATCAGAAAAATTTTTTCTAATTTCTACATGTTAGCATTCTTAATCAATATATCTTAACTAGGAAATAATCATTATCATAGTTTATACATCTCATTAGATTTCTATCATAATAACTAACAACTATGTAAAAATCTACACATCGAACTATGCATGACGTAACCTACAATACCCATCATTGTATATAAAAATTCTTCATACCCCATTGGCATCAAACGAATCAATACCTTTCACTGGCACCATTAAGCTATGATACGTTCATCTTATCGAACAGACGATGGAACGTCCACACGCATCGAACGAAGTAGATACTTATACTTTACTTTCACTATCGCCGAACAAGCGTCATCATTCCTATCATAGGTACACCTACAAAAAGAGCTGTAAGAGTCAAACATAATTTGTATCTTCTTACAGCTCTTTTGTAGATGTATATATAAAACAACTATCGGTCCTGATCGGCCACTTTATCCATACGAAGTTTAAAAGTATTCGTCATTTCCTTTGGTTGTGTTATATCTGAATGATGAGGATGTGCTTTCTTGCTTTCACCGTCACCAGATGCATTAGGGGATACACCTTGTCCCATCATGGCACTCGCCATTTGGCGCATCATATCCATAGATGGTTTCCCTTTAGACGTATCCATACCCATGGCCGCTGCCATTTCTTTCATCATAGCGATCATATCCGTAGATGGTTTTTCCCCATTCTTAGCACGATTCATCATAGCCATCATAGATTCCATCATACCTTCAGATGAGTGACTTTCACCATGAGGCATGGCGGTCTTGGTATCATTCATCATGGCCAAGCATTCTACCGCCGCTTGTTCTAAATTGTCATGCCAGAAATTGCCCGCTGTGGTAAATCGTACCACTCGTCCATTATTGGTAATGAGGCCTTTTCGTTCCCATTCTGTTAGCACAGGGGCTAATGCGTCTAGCATAGATATATTCCATTTCTTTTGAAAGAATGCATCATAAATATAGCCTTCTGCCAATTGTTCCTTCAAATCATCGCTCATTTGACTGTCATGACCGCCATCCATCATCATGGCAATCGGTTTCATGCCTGCATCGATGGCTGCATTATAGCCATTTAGATTACGCTGATGCATCATGGTAACTCCATCGAGTGCTCCACCAGCACTGGAGCCAAAGCTAAGCATGTCAAGGCGTCTTTTTGCTAGCGTATTATACAACCCTCGTTCACGCCGCGTCCGTGCCCAATGCGATGCATCGAACATATTGATATCTGGATAGTCACTTTGAATTAATTCTACCGTCCGCGCATATAGTGCGGCTTGTTCCTTAGTAGTCATACACGCTGGCAATGTGCCTTTATCGATTAATTTCGCTAAATCGCTACCCGGGAATACATTTAATTGATACATGTCGCCTCCATGAAGACCCATGTCAAATTGAATTTCCAAATCTCGTTTCCATGTATCCCATGTTTGATATGGCAATCCAAACATCAAATCGATGACCACGGTCGCTGCATCATAGTTCAACAAGCGTTCCAACGTCCGTCGCACCGTGTCTTCATCATCAATGCGGCCAACGGCTTGACGAATAGTTGTGTCAAAGGATTGCACCCCAATAGAAAAACGATTGATGCCCGCTTCTAGTACCGTTTCAATTTTTTCCACGGTCATATCGTGAATACGACTTTCCAGCGTAATTTCACAATCATTCGCTAACGGAAAGTATGTTTTCAACGCTTTCACCAACCGTGCTATATCGTCAGCCGCTAGCGTAGATGGTGTGCCACCGCCAAAATAAACGGCATTGATTGTCCCCGTAGTGGCACGACGATAGGACGCGGTCATTTCCATTTCTTTCAATACGCGCTCTGTATAGTCATGGAGCATTGTCTGTTTCGACGCATTTTGAAAGAATCCGCAATAGGAACATTTCGTTTCACAAAATGGTACATGAATATATAATGACCGTTCTTGTACTGGTGCTTCTAAGGACATCAGTTCTTGCCACTTTTTTTGTTGTTCCTCTGGGTTCATAATCGGCATGCCTGCCACGCCTGCATGCACGACTCTTTTATAATCGAAGGCTTCTTGCAATCCATTGGTTGTTTCATTGCCCACGATCCAACGACGTTGCTCTTCTGGCATTGTCGTCAATATATGTTGTAAATCTTTCATAGGTACCTCTACATTACTATTAAAATTATCTATTCCATTACCCTAGTATCTATGTTGTTACATACGGATAAGTCCATTGCTCTTGTACAGCCTACTACAGTGACGCATTCTGTTATTAGTGTCGTATTCTGCTAGTATAGTAACTGATTCTGCTACTATCAAGTCAATGACTATTCACAGAAACAGCTACCATAGTGCCCCATCATCCTCGATAACAACAGTATTATATCGCTTATAACATAGCGCTATGCCTTACCATGATAATCACATGCCTAACATCTTCGTAGTCTTACAAGCTATAGTACACGGTAACAGTTGCCACTTGGCTTTGTCCAGTTGTATTAATACTAGAGCCAGCGGACCAAGCTTTTTTAACCGCATCACGCCCTAAAATAGGATTGGATTCACTAATCACTTGTACGTCTGCAACACTTCCATCGGCACTGAAAGTAATACTCAAGGTAACTTCCCCAGAAATATTACGTTGCAATGCTTGCACAGGATAGGCATCTTGTGCATTTTCTTGTAGCGTCGCATTATATCCACTCGGGTCGAATGTACCGCCATCACTAGTGCCTTCGCCAGTGCCAGATCCATATCCATCACCAGCGCCAGACCCTTCATTGCTACCGTTTCCATAACCTGTACCAACGCCTTCGCCTACGCCAGTGCCTGGTGCGCCTACTAAGCCATCACTACCAGCCCCACCAATAGGTGAACCTTTCACTTGGGAAATATCTCCATGGCTACCAGCTGCATCAACCGTCTTGGTATTGCTAGCTTTCATAGTATGGCTTGTACCGGCTTGTCCCCCATGTCCAGAACCGCCACCCTTTTGTCCAGCACTCCCAATCGCGCCCGATTCAGCACGCGCTTGTTCTTGTTCCTCTAGGGTATGGACTTTTTCTACCACTTGTTGTGCCTCTTGGGCATTCATAAAGTTAACTTTTAATTCCTTATTCATAGCGGGATTGACAACGGCACTAAAAAAGTACCCCGCAGTCCCCATCAACAAGGTGCTAATGATTGTAGCGTATACAAAGGCCCGTTCATAGGTGATACCTGGCTGTCGACTCTTCCATAATTGTCCTAAGTTCATATCATCACCGCCTATTTATTAACTGTAGCAATGCTGATATTAGTAACACCAGATACTTTCATTTGATCCATTAATTCTACAACGGTTCCATAGTTAACATCTTTGTCTGCACGGATTAAGAAATTTTTATTTTTATCTTTTGCAATTTCTACCTTAGCCTGTTGTAATACTTCCTCTCGTGTCACCACTTCATTTCCCATCATCAATTGCCCCGACTTTTCCAAATCGATCAATACAGGTCGAAGCTCCGCTGTTTGCTGTGTTTTTGTAACGGGCAAACTAATATTGAGCGATTGTTGAGGAATCGTATAAATAGTACTAATCATGAAGAACACGAGTAAAAAAAAGATGATATCAATCATAGGGATAATCATCAAGGTAGGCTTAGACTGATTTTGTGTGCTATACCGTTTCATATTAATTACCTCGATCAAATAAATCCAAGGAACGACCAAATGCATCTTCTAAGACGGTCAACAAAATGCGCGCTTTATGAGAAAAATAGGAATGCACTGCCAATGCAATAATTGCCACGCATAAACCAGTAGCAGTTGCTACCAGAGCTTCCCCTACGCCACCAGTAATGGCAGTTGGTGTGCCTGCATCAGTACCGAACACTCTGAATGCTCCAATCATGCCTGTTACAGTCCCCAACAAGCCTAAAAGTGGTGCCATCGTAACAATAGTACTCAACCAATCTAAGCCTCGATTCATGCGAGTGTTCACCGACGCTAAAGTATCTTCCATACGCGATTGCAACACATTTCGGTTAATCGCTTTACCTAATACGCTAACTAAATCATAGGAAATATGATAGGTTGGTAAGTGCTGCAACTTAGTCAAAAAATCTTCCCACGAATGACATTCTTTCAACGTCGTATGTACGGATACAATTTCTTTCTTAATTTGTTTATAATAACTAATCCGTTCGATTAGAATCATAATTGCAATAATTAATGCCAACATTAGTGGCCACATTACAATGCCACCCTGTAAAAATAAACGCCACGCTTCAGCCATTGAATTTAGCTCCTCTCATTATATGCTTACCGATTTTACACACTGCACTTACCTAAGTGACTATTACCTATTGGCAACATTGCTACCTACCATATAAATTACTTATACACTACATACCATATGAATCACTTATATACTACATACCATATAAATTACTTATATACTACATATCATATGAATTACGTATATACTGCCTCTATCATACGTTGTGCTACTATTCACAATACCAGCAGCACTCTATCATTTCCCCTGTAACATTCCTAACCCATTCATACTATACACACTACAGACTATGAAAGCCCGATACATCAACTATCACTTCTATCTATACAGCAAATGGTGTTTCATGCGTTTCTATGTAATGTTCTCTATATGTGATGTTCTCTATATGTGATGCTCTCTATATATGACGACTTCTGTCTATCAGAACATCATTAGTCCTTCATGATGTTCTATCGCAAACATACGGGCCACTTTCACACATACTACAAACTATGAAACCGATACATTAACTATCACATACGCCATAGGTAGCTTAGAAATTTCAACCGACTTTCAGTAGCTAAATTCTTCTTGTTAACTACCGTATAGTTCTGTACAGGACTTTCACTTGCTCTTAATGCGTCATACAGTATGCGTGAACCATCCAAGCACGTTATTATAAATGCGACCCTGTATTGTTATTTATGAAAGGCCGCTCTAGCCGCTGTCATAGCTGCTTGTAAGTCTTCTTCATTGGGATGACTTTCCGCATCGGCCCACAATTGTTGATTTTCTTCTGTAGCCGCATGAGAATTTGTCAACGGCATTTTCTTAAACATTTCAATAATTTTAGGATCAATCTTGCCCTGGCAAATAAAAGAACCTACTACTTGGCAATCAGCTGGTACACAACCAGCAGCCGCCACTTTAGAATGTTCTCCATGAGGACTTAACGGATTCGCCCCTAATGTACCAAAAACAAATACTTCTTTTTCATGTAAAGTGGCCATAAAATCTCGTGTACTCGCATCAGCCGTACCACGGTCAACCCAATACCCTACACAAATTTTATTGTATGCACTTACATCAGGTGCCTCTTTAACATCAAATATGGCTGTCGTATCAAGTGCTTTTGCTACCGCCTCTGCGACTAATTTAGTATTTCCAGTCAATGTGGAATACACTACAGCAATTTCGTTCATAAAACCTCCTATAATCCATCCTCTACGTCATGATGATCCTGTTTATCGATGGTATATATATGTATCTACTATAAACTATTCGTAATCGCATGACATAGAGTCGTTATGTGCAATAACGATATCTTTTATCATTTATGAAGTTATTGTACTATCAAAATTAAATTATTTCAAGAGAGAATATCACTATTTTTCCTATATTATCACCAATTACGGATATCCTTTCTATTCTCATTTACCGATATTTTACACTATATAAAATAAGTTATTTTATCGTTTTTATCAATTTTATTATCATTTATATTGTATTTCAATCCATTTGTGTATAGTTGCACTAATAGGTCACTCCATTTGTGTCTACTAAAATATCATATCCTTATTAACTATAATTCTCATTTTATTTCATTTTCAGTAACAAAACAGCATATATATGACAGTAACAGAGCTATGAATTTACACGAAATGAATAATGTTCTATAAGTTATAATACTGACTTACACGGTACTATCATTTAATTGCACTGCTATATATACTGCTACTCATATAATGCTTCTCACACTACTTATATGACACAGATACCTATAGATCCTATCACATCAACAAAATATACCTAGCGCATATCATGTTACGATGTGTGTACACAAAATTTGTACTTTCCCTATTCTATTAAAACAACCATATCTACGATTCGATAAATAGCCTTTTTTTAACAAATCTATCGGTCATGAAACTCTTTTCTAGTAACTTCATATATAGCACCGTTCTGCTAACTAAAAAAAATCTATGCGTCCTTAACCCCTTAGTTCTAGCATCTTCATATATCGCACCTATCCGCTAGACAAAACCTATAATCATCAAATGCTTACTTCTAGTATCTTCATATATAACAACGTTCTGCTAACTTAAAAGAATCTATGGGGCATCACCCCTTAGTTCTAGTATCTTCATATATCGCACCTATCCGCTAGACAAAGCCTATAATCATCAAATGCTTACTTCTAGTATCTTTATATATAACAACTATCCGCTATCTAAAAAAAATCTGTGCGTCATCAAGCCCTTAGTTCCAGTATCTTCACCTATACAACTATCCACGAGACAAAAAACTATACTCATCAAACGCTTACTTCTAGTATCTTCATATATAACAACTATCTGCTATCTTAAAAGAATCTATAGGGCATTACACTTACAATTCTAATAAACACTGGCTGATATATACTATAGATTGAACTATCTCTACTATATCATGTAATATGTATAACAGCTTCTTTTACTCCATATGGTACTATGTATAATTGTAGCTTATAAGTGAGCTAGAACGTGTAAAGATATATTGCTTTTAATGTTCTCACGCCCTAACACTATGCAAAAAAATAGAGGAAAGCTGATAATTGAATCAACTTTCCTCTATATGATTGTGGGGATATAGTTTGTTATAGTCCCTACATGCTTCTATGTTATTGATTATACTAATTCAATAATAGCACATGGTGCAGCATCGCCTTTACGAAGACCAGTTTTGATTACACGAGTGTAACCACCTTGACGATCAACGTATTTTGGTGCTACTGTGTCAAATAATTTTTTTACCACATCTTCGTCCATGATGTACGCAAGCACTTGACGACGAGCGTGTAAATCGCCACGTTTAGCCAAAGTAACCATTTGATCCGCTAATTTGCGAAGTTCTTTCGCTTTAGCTTCTGTAGTTTCAATGCGTTCATGTTGGAATAAAGAAGTTAGCATACCGCGGAATAAAGCTTTACGAGCAGAGCTATCACGGCCTAATTTTCTATACATTCGTTCTCCTCCTTATTCGCCTTTATGTTTTAATGCAAAGCCACCTGGATGATTTTGCAATTTTTCAACAATTTCATCAATAGATTTTTTGCCTAGATTGCGGACTTTACCTAAATCATCAATTGTTTTATCCAATAAATCTGCAATTGTATTAATACCAGCACGTTTTAAGCAGTTGTAAGCTCGAACAGATAATTCCAAGTCATCAATGGAAATCTTAGCTGGACCATCATCTTCTTGTTCTGGTTCATCAGTAGGTGTTTCAATAACACCTGTATATTCATCCCCAACTGCTAGTGTATCTACAGAGTTTGCCAATCTAGTGAAGTTATTTAAATAGCCAATCATAATTGCTGCCGATTTAGCTACTGCATCAGCCGCAGTGATAGAACCATCAGTCCAAACTTCCAATGTCAATTTGTCGAAGTCCATTTCATTGCCGACACGAACATCACTAACTTCATATTTTGCGCGAAGAATAGGAGAGAAGATTGAATCAATTGGAATACATCCAATCATGTCGTCTTCTTTTTTATTCTTCGTAGATGGAACATAGCCTTTACCACGTTCAATGCATACGTCCATCACAAGATGAGCAGTCTCATCCATAGTAGCAATCACAAGTTCTGGATTTAAAATTTCAATGTCTGATGGAAATTGTTGTGACAAATCACCAGCAGTTAACACACCATCTTTTTTAAAGTCAATATGAACGTCCAATGGTAACTCTACATTATCATCCAATTTAAAACATAATTGTTTTAAATTAAGAATCATGTCTGTTACATCTTCTCTGATACCAGGGATAGTGGAAAATTCATGAAGAACACCATCAATTTTAATGGATGTAATTGCCGCTCCATCCAAGGATGAAAGCAATATACGACGTAAGCTGTTACCGAGAGTGATACCGTATCCACGGTCTAGTGGTTCGCATACGAATTTACCGTAACGTCCACCATCGCCAATATCAACTTTCTCGATTTTAAGTTTCTTTTCTTCGCTCATCAGGAAAATCCTCCTATAAAACACGCCTCATACATATATATCACGACAGACTACCAACCGTAGTCGCCATTCTATAAATTATACGCGACGACGTTTTGGAGGACGACAACCATTATGAGGAATTGGAGTCACGTCTTTGATTGAATTTACTTCAAGGCCAGCTGCTTGAAGAGCACGGATAGCCGCTTCACGACCAGAACCAGGACCTTTTACAAACACTTCTACAGTGCGTAAACCGTGTTCCATAGCTGCTTTAGCTGCTTGTTCAGCTGCCATTTGTGCTGCAAATGGAGTGCTTTTACGAGAGCCACGAAATCCTAGGCCACCAGCAGATGCCCAAGAAAGGGCATTACCATTTACATCAGTCAATGTTACGATTGTGTTATTGAATGTGGAGCGAATATGTGCCGCCCCTGCTTCAATATGTTTCTTTTCTTTTCTTCTAGATCTTACAACTTTTTTAGCCACGCTTTATCCCTCCTTTATATTATTTTTTCTTACCAGCAATTGCTTTTCTAGGACCTTTGCGAGTACGTGCATTCGTTTTAGTTCTTTGTCCACGACAAGGTAATCCCATACGATGACGTTTTCCGCGATAGGAGTTGATTTCAATTAAGCGTTTAATGTTAAGGGCTTCTTCACGACGAAGGTCACCTTCCACTTTGTAATCTGTGTCTAACAATTCACGAATTTTAGCAACTTCTTCTTCTGTAAGATCGCGTACACGAGTATCTGGATTAATACCCGTTTTAGCAAGAACTTCACTAGCTAATGTTGGTCCAATACCGTAAATATAAGTTAAACCAATTTCAATACGTTTGTCACGTGGTAAATCTACACCGGCTATACGTGCCATCTATCCATACACCTCCTGTCTTATCCTTGTTTTTGTTTATGTTTAGGGTTTTCGCAAATAACCATTACACGGCCTTTACGTTTAATAATTTTACATTTTTCGCAAATCTTTTTAACTGATGGTTGAACCTTCATTAGTACCTCCTTTGTGGAATCCTACGCTTATTTAAAACGATAGGTGATGCGACCACGATTTAAGTCGTATGGTGTCAGTTCCATAGTAACTTTATCACCGGGAAGAATACGAATAAAATTCATACGCATTTTACCTGACACATGAGCTAACACGATATGACCATTTTCCAACTCAACTTGGAACATAGCATTCGGCAAAGCTTCAACAACCGTACCTTCCACTTCAATAACGTCTTCTTTTGACATATCTTATCCTCCGGTTGCCTGATTATTTAATTAACCTTGGCTCAGAGCGCATGGTTAAAATCTCAGGGCCGTTTTCAGTAACAACTACCGTATGCTCGAAATGTGCGGCTGGCTTACCGTCAAGTGTAACTGTTGTCCAGTCATCACCTAACACACGAACTTTATATGTGCCCATGGTAATCATAGGCTCAATACAAATAACCATACCAGGTTTTAGTAATGGTCCATGCCCTGCCATTCCATAGTTAGGAATTTGGGGATCTTCATGCATATCACGTCCAATGCCGTGACCTACAAAATCACGAACAATGCCATAGCCATATTTTTCAGCATACGTTTGAACAGCATGGGAAATATCTCCGATTCTATTCCCTACAACAACTTGTTCAATACCTTTAAACAAACTTTCTTCTGTAACTTTCAATAGTTTATGCACATCTGGTTTTACATGACCAATCGGAATTGTCACACAAGAATCGCCATGATATCCATCTACACACGATACTAAATCAATAGAAATAATATCTCCATGTTTTAGCTTTTGTTTCGCACTCGGAATACCATGAACTACTACATCGTTAACAGAGGCACAGATTGTTGCAGGATACCCATAATACCCTTTACAGCTTGGTGTACCACCATGGCTACGGATATATTCTTCAGCTAATGTATCTAATTCAAGGGTTGTTACACCTGGTTTAGCAGCTTCAATTAACACTTCTAGTGTTTTGGCTGTTAATGCTGAAGCACGGCGGATACATTCAATTTCAGTTGGCGATTTCAAAATAATCATCTTATTTCTCCAACGCTTTCACAATATCATGATATACCGCTTCCATATCTTGTAAGCCATTGATTTCAACATACAAGCCACTGTTGCGATAGTAGTCAATTAGTGGTTTTGTGGATTCTTCATATACAGTAAGACGTTTCTGTACTGTTTCAGGTTTATCATCATCACGATTTTCAAGACGTGCTCGTTCACTAATGCGTTTCACTAATTCATCAGAAGGAACATTCAAGTTCACCACCGCAGTAAGACTGATGCCAATATCTTTTAAAATAGCATCCAATGCTACTGCTTGTGCAGTAGTGCGTGGGAATCCATCAAGAATAAATCCTGCCTTGCAATCATCTTTACTCAACCGTTCACGAACGATACCAACTGTTACACTATCTGGCACCAATTGACCAGCATCCATATATTTTTTTGCCTCAATGCCTAGTGGAGTTTGTTCTTTTACCGCAGCTCGGAACATATCTCCCGTAGAAATTTGAGGAATGTTATATTGTTTCACTAAGCGGACTGCCTGAGTACCTTTGCCAGCACCCGGAGGTCCCATTAATAAAATATGCATGAGATATTTCCTCCTATTTTACAAAACCTTTATAATGGCGTGTTACCAATAAGGATTCAATTTGTTGCATCGTATCAATAGCAACGCCTACAACAATCAATAAAGCAGTACCACCAAAATATACGCCTTGCACGCCTGTAATACCTCCTAAGAAGTTAGGCAAGATAGCAACAAATGCTAAAAAGATAGCACCCGCCAAAGTGATTTTGGTCATAACATTATCCACATAATCAGCAGTAGGTTTCCCCGCACGAATACCTGGGATAAAACCACCATATTTTTTCATATTATCTGCCATTTCAGGAATATTGATCGAAATCGCTGTGTAGAAATATGTGAAGAAGAAGATCAAAATCGCATATGCCACAGTGTTCGGAATCGTTCCCCATGTGAACCAATTCGCCACCGTTTTAACATAGTCATTTTGAATGAACTGTGCCAAGGTAACAGGGAACATCAATACAGAAGAAGCGAAGATAATAGGAATAACTCCTGCCTGATTTACTTTCAACGGCAAGAATGTAGAATGGCCACCATACATTTTACGTCCCACTACGCGTTTAGCGTATTGGATAGGAATACGACGTTGGCCTTGTGTTGCTGCTACGACCAATGCGATCATAACAACAGCAATCAATGCAAACAAGAATGCTTGGAATACATTGATTGTACCAGTTTGTATATACTGGTAAATAGTAGATATGCCTTCTGGCAAACGAGCCACGATACCAGCAAAGATGATCAAAGAAATCCCATTGCCTACACCATGTGCTGTAATTTGTTCACCAACCCACATCAATAAGCAAGTACCAGCTGTGAGGATGATTGTAATAAATACAACATCAAGCATACTATTATTAATTAACGCCTGATTGGCACGTAATGCATAGCTCATGCCAAAAGCTTGGATGAAAGCTAGCAATACTGTACCATAGCGAGTTACTTTTTGAATTTTTTTACGACCATCATTGCCATCTTTGCTCCATTGTTCAAAAGTAGGTACTACGGCTTGTAGTAACTGCATGATAATGGATGCGTTGATGTATGGTGTAATACTCATTGCAAAAATTGAAAATTTACTTAATGCACCACCGGCAAATAAATCTAGTAAGCCGAATAGACTTCCAGAGGTAAATAAACTTTCGATAACTGAACTATCTACGCCGGGAACAGGAATATGAATACCTGCTCTAAAAACAACAAACATGAGTAGTGTATACGCTAGTTTATTGCGAAGTTCAGTTATTTTAAAGATGTTCGAGAGGCCTTGTAGCACCCTAGATCACCTCAACTTTGCCACCAGCTGCTGTAATTTTTTCTTCAGCGGATTTTGTAAAACCGTTAGCGATAACAGTAAGATTTTTAGCTGTCAATTCTCCGTTACCTAAAATACGGATACCATCGCGTACATTTTTCAAAATACCAGCTTCGATCAATGCAACTGGATCTACAGTAGCACCATCTTCAAAGCGGTTCAACTGAGATACATTAACTTCAGCATATGTATTAGCAAAGATATTTTTAAAACCACGTTTTGGTAAACGACGATAAAGAGGCATTTGGCCACCTTCAAAGCCAGAGCGAACGCCGCCACCAGAACGAGAATTTTGACCTTTCTGGCCACGGCCAGCAGTTTTACCCAAACCAGAACCTAAACCACGACCACGACGAGTACGTGCTTTAGTAGAACCAGCTGCAGGAGTTAATTCATGAAGTTTCATTCAGTGCACCTCCTTATCCTATTAAATTTCTTCTACAGTTACTAAATGTCTAACTTTGTGAAGCATACCTTGGATTTGAGGTGTAACTTCTTTAACTACTTGAGAGTTAGTTTTTTTCAAGCCTAATGCTTTAACTGTCGCGCGTTGATCTTCAGGGCGACCAATTAAGCTTCGAGTCAATGTTACTTTAACTTGTGCCATATCTAGTCTCCTTATTACGCGTTATAAATTTCTTCAACAGTTTTACCACGAAGCGCTGCTACGTCGGCTACAGATTTACCTTGGCATAAACCTTCAATAGTTGCACGAACCATATTATTAGGATTAGAAGAGCCTAAGGATTTTGTAAGGATATTACGAACACCTACTAATTCCAATACCGCACGTACAGGGCCACCAGCGATAACGCCAGTACCTTCTGCAGCTGGTTTCAAGAATACGCGACCTGCGCCAAATGTACCAGTTACAGTGTAAGGAATTGTACCGTTTTTAATAACAACGTATTTTAAGTTTTTCTTAGCATCATCAATGCCTTTGCGAATTGCTTCAGGAACTTCCGCAGCTTTACCTAAACCAACGCCAACGTGTCCATTGCCATCACCGACAACTACCAAGGCGCTGAAGGAGAAACGACGGCCGCCTTTTACAACTTTGGCTACGCGGTTGATGAAAACAACTCTTTCTTTAAGATCAAGAGTAGTGTAATCTATTCTCGCCATGTCTAAATTTCCTCCTAATTAGAATTTCAAGCCTGCTTCACGAGCACCTTCTGCAAGGGCTGCTACACGACCATGATAAATATAACCGCCACGGTCAAATACAACGGTATCGATACCTTTAGCCATAGCTTTTTCAGCAATAGCTTTACCAACAACTTTAGCTGCTGCTACGTTACCACCGTAAGTTAATTTTAATTCTTTATCTAAAGAGCTAGCGGCAACCAATGTGTTACCTGCTACGTCATCGATAACTTGCGCATAAATGTTGCTCAAAGAACGATATACGTTTAAACGTGGACGTGTTGCCGTACCAGAAATGTGACGGCGAAGACGAAGATGACGTTTAGCTCGAGCGATGTTTCTGCTAGATTTACGAGGCAATTTGTTCACTCCTTTCTAATTTCCAAATGATATTACTTACCTTTAGCGCCAGCTTTACCTGCTTTACGACGAACATATTCGCCTTCATAGCGGATACCTTTGCCTTTATAAGGTTCTGGTTTTCTCCATTTGCGAATATCAGCTGCTATAGCACCAACAACTTCTTTATCAGCACCAGACACAACGATTTTGTTAGGAGCCGGTACATCGATTGTAATACCAGCTGGGGCTTCCATTTCAACTGGGTGAGAGAAGCCAAGAGTAAGCACTAATTTAGTGCCTTGTTTTGCCGCTCTATAACCAACACCGTTAATTTCCAAAGATTTGCTAAAGCCTTCACTTACGCCTGTTACCATATTAGCAACAAGAGCACGAGTCAATCCGTGTAAGGAACGATGATCTTTGTGTTCGGTTGGACGAGACACTTTGATTTCATTGCCTTCTACAGCAACGACCATATCTGGATGCAAGTTACGAGTTAATTCGCCTTTAGGGCCTTTTACAGTGATTACATGGTTATCATATGCAACTGTAACGCCCGCAGGGATCTCGATAGGCATTCTACCGATACGTGACATTATTTCTACCTCCTATTGCTACTGATTACCAAACGTATGCGATTACTTCGCCACCAAGGCCTTCTTTACGAGCTTTTTTATCGCTCATAACGCCTTTCGATGTAGAAATAACAGCGATACCCAAACCACCAAGTACACGAGGAAGTTCTTCCTTTTTCGCATAAACACGTAAACCTGGTTTGGAAATACGTTTAATTCCAGTAATTACACGTTCCTTATTGGAACCATATTTTAAAGTTACTTTTAAATTGTTTTCAACTACTTCTACGCTCTTAACAAAGCCTTCTTCTAAAAGGATGTCAAGAACCGCTGCTTTCATTTTAGAAGCTGGAATATCCACAGTTTCATGAAGAGCAGAGTTTGCATTACGAATGCGCGTTAGCATATCCGCGATTGGATCGGTCATTACCATAGTCTAAAAACCTCCTCCCGTTTCTAATATATTACCAGCTGGCTTTTTTTACACCAGGAATTTGTCCTTTGTACGCTAATTCACGGAATGCGATACGGCTAATACCGAATTTACGCATGTAGCCATGAGGACGTCCAGTTAAGTTGCAACGATTGTGCAAACGTGTTGGAGATGCATTAGCAGGTAATTGAGATAATGCTTCATAATCTCCAGCTGCTTTTAATGCTTCACGTTTAGCTGCATATTTAGCAACGATTCTAGCGCGTTTCTTTTCGCGTTCAACCATAGACTTTTTAGCCATCTATTATTCCTCCTAATTATTTCTCAAACGGCATACCGAATTGAGTTAACAATTCGCGAGCTTCTTCATCAGTGTTAGCTGTTGTTACCACAATGATATCCATACCAGTTACACGTTCTACCTGATCATATTCAATTTCAGGGAAGATAAGCTGTTCTTTTAAACCTAATGCATAGTTGCCACGGCCATCAAAAGCTGTTGCGCTGACACCACGGAAGTCACGTACACGAGGTAATGCCGCATTGATTAATTTATCAAGGAATTCATACATGCGTTCGCCACGAAGAGTAACTTTAGTACCTAATGCCATACCTTCACGAACTTTAAAGTTGGCAATAGATTTTTTAGCTCTTGTTACAACAGGTTTTTGACCAGCAATAATTGTTAGGTCAGTAACAGCTGCATCTAATGCTTTGGAGTTACCTACTGCATCGCCAACGCCGATGTTAATTACGATTTTTTCCAATTTTGGAATTTCCATTACGTTGCCGTAATTGAATTTTTCTTGCATAGACTTCTTAATTTCAGAAGTGTATTTTTCGCTTAAACGAGACATTATTTAAGAACCTCCTTTCCCTATTATTTTAATTCTGCACCAGATTTCACTGTGGCACGTACATAAGAACCGTCAGCTTGTTTTACTTTTTTAATACGGCTTGCTGTTTTAGTTTCTGGGTCAAGAATCATGACATTAGAAACATGAATACCAGCTTCTTTTGTTATAATACCACCTTGTGGATTGGCTTGCGATGGTTTTGTATGACGTTTAACAACGTTAACGCCTTCTACAAATACGCGTTCTTTTTTAGGTTCAGTTGCTGTAACTTTACCTTGTTTGCCTTTATCTTTACCGGAGATAACTACAACTGTATCACCAGTTTTGATTTGAAGTTTTTTCAATGACATCAGTGTATTCCTCCCGATTATAATACTTCTGGAGCTAAGGAGATAATTTTCATGAAGTCTTTTTCACGAAGTTCTCTAGCTACAGGGCCAAATATACGAGTGCCACGAGGGCTTTTATCGTCTTTAATTACTACTGCTGCGTTTTCGTCAAAACGAATATAGGAACCATCTGCACGACGGATACCTTTTTTAGAACGAACAATAACGGCTTTAACCACATCGCCTTTCTTGACAACGCCACCGGGTGATGCATCTTTTACAGAAGCAACGATTACGTCACCAATATTGCCGAATTTGCGGTAAGAACCGCCCATAACTTGGATGCACATGATTTTCTTTGCACCAGTGTTGTCGGCAACATTCAAAATTGTTTGTTGCTGGATCATCGTCTATATCCTCCTTACATCACTTTATTATTTTTGTCTTTCAATAATTTCTACAACTCTCCAACATTTATCTTTTGATAATGGACGAGTTTCTACAATTTTAACTGTATCGCCTACTTGGCACTCATTCTTTTCATCATGAGCTTTAAAACGTTTATTAGTTACCAATGGCTTGTTATATAATGCGTGAGGTACTTTACGTTCTACAACAACAACTACAGTTTTATCCATTTTGTTGCTTACAACTTTACCAACACGGACTTTGCGTACGCTTCTTTCTTCTGCCACGACTTTAAGCCTCCTTTTCAATCCTATTAACAATGGTTGTTATTATGCGTTTTGAGATTTAAGTTCTGCTTCACGTTGTACTGTTTTAATACGAGCGATAGTTTTCTTAACTTCACGAATTCGCATAGGATTTTCTAATTGACCTGTTGCAAGCTGAAAACGGAGGTTAAACAACTCTTCTTTAAGACCAACTACTTTTTGGTCCATTTCGGCAGCGCTCATATTGCGAATGTCATTAACCTTCATTTACGTCACCACCCAATTCTTTACCCTTAACAACGAACTTACATTTAATTGGAAGTTTGTGGCTTGCAAGACGCATAGCTTCACGAGCAACTTCTTCAGAAACGCCGTCCATTTCGAACATAACGCGACCAGGTTTAACTACTGCTACCCAATATTCTGGCGAACCTTTACCGGAACCCATACGAGTACCAGCTGGTTTCATACTAACTGGTTTATCTGGGAAAATTTTAATCCAAACTTGACCGCCACGTTTAATATAACGAGTCATAGCAATACGGGCAGCTTCAATTTGACGGTTAGTAATCCAAGATGGCTCTAATGCCACCAAACCGAATTCACCATGAGATACAGTGTTACCACGCATCGCACGGCCTTTCATACGCCCACGGAATTGTTTACGATGTTTCACACGTTTTGGAATAAGCATTAGTTGTCACCTTCTTCCTTTTTATGGTTATTGTTCACTTTTGCATTAGGCAAAACTTCACCTTTATAAATCCAAACTTTGATGCCGATGCAACCATATGTTGTATGTGCTTCAGCAGTACCATAATCGATATCAGCACGCAATGTGTGCAAAGGAATACTACCTTCACGGTATGATTCGCTACGCGCAATTTCAGCACCGCCTAAACGACCAGATACCATAATTTTAATACCTTTTGCACCTAAGCGCATTGTACGACTAACAGCTTGTTTCATGGCACGACGGAAACCAATACGGCGTTCCAATTGGCCAGCAATGTTTTCTGCTACTAATACAGAATCCATATCAGCTTGTTTAATTTCAGCAATATTTACGTCTACTTGTTTATCGGTAAAACGAGTCATTGCTTTTTTAATATCTTCGATACCTGCACCACCACGGCCGATTACCATGCCTGGTTTTGCTGTATGAATAGTTAATTTAATACGTTTATTTGTACGCTCAATTTCAATGCGGGAAATACCAGCAATGAAAAGTGTTTCTTTCAAGAAGTTGCGAATTTTTACGTCTTCATGAAGGTTTGCTGCGTAATCTTTACCAGCATACCATTTTGCGTCCCAATCTTTTACGATACCGACACGCAAACCATGTGGATTAACTTTTTGACCCACTCTGTTTCCCTCCTTCTGCTTAAGCTCTTTCTTTTACAACAACTGTAACGTGGCTAGAACGTTTCAAGATTTTGAAAGCTTGTCCACGAGAACGAGGATGAATACGTTTCAATGTCGGACCTTGATCAACAAAGATCTCGGATACGTAAAGATTATCAACGTTCATATCAAAATTGTGTTCTGCATTAGCGATAGCAGAACGCATAACTTTCTCAACTACATCGGCGCCAACTTTCGGAGTGAACTTCAAGATGGCAAATGCTTCGCCGATATTTTTGCCACGAACCAAATCTGCAACAATGCGGATTTTACGAGGCGCAATGCGAATATGTCTAGCGATTGCTTTTGCTTCCATTATTTATTTCCTCCTATTATCTTTTGCCTGTGGTTTTTTCTTCCTTACCGTGACCTCTATAGGTACGTGTAGGAGCGAATTCACCTAATTTGTGACCTACCATATCTTCTGTAATAAATACAGGAACGTGTTTGCGACCATCATGAACAGCAATTGTATGGCCTACAAAACTAGGGATAATAGTAGAGGCACGGGACCAGGTTTTTACAACTTTCTTTTCGTTTGTTTCGTTTAAAGCATCAACTTTCTTTAACAGACTTGCTGCAACGAAAGGGCCTTTTTTTATAGATCTGGACACTGTCTTATCTCCTTTCCTTTATCCTATTTTGTACGACGTTTAACGATTAAGCTGTTAGAAGCTTTTTTTTTGTCGCGAGTTTTAACACCATGTGCTGGTTTGCCCCAAGGTGTAACAGGATGTTTACGACCAACAGGAGATTTACCTTCACCACCACCATGTGGATGGTCACAAGGGTTCATAACAACACCACGGTTTGCTGGACGAACGCCCATCCAACGATGGCGACCAGCTTTACCAATAGTTTGGTTTTCATGATCAATATTACCTACAACACCGATTGTTGCACGGCAATTGATATGAACTTTACGAAGTTCACCGGATGGTAAACGAAGTAATGCATAATTACCTTCTTTTGCCATTAATTGAGCTGAAGTACCAGCAGAACGAACGATTTGACCGCCTTTGCCGATTTTCATTTCAATGTTGTGAATTTGTGTACCTAGCGGAATGTTTAATAGTGGTAAACAGTTACCAGGTTTAATATCAGATTCTGGACCGCTATATACTACATCGCCCACTTTCAAATTGTGTGGAGCAATGATATATCTTTTTTCACCATCTGCATAGTTTAACAAAGCAATACGAGCGCTACGGTTAGGATCGTATTCGATTGTAGCAACTTTTGCAGGGATATTGTCTTTCGTACGTTTAAAGTCGATAATACGGTATTGACGTTTATGACCGCCACCTTGGTGACGAACAGTCATTTTACCAGTATTGTTGCGACCGCCTGTTTGAGAAATTTTAGCCAACAAAGATTTTTCAGGTTTGCTTGCTGTAATTTCATCAAAGGCAGATACTGTCATAAACCGACGACCAGCGGAGTACGGTTTGAATGATTTTAATGCCATTAGTGGGCCTCCTTACAAAACTAGACTTTATACACCTTCAAAGAATTCAATGGATTCGCCAGCTTTCAAAGTGACAATAGCTTTTTTATAATCGCTACGTTTACCTTCTGTACGACCCATACGTTTAGTTTTACCTAACACGCGAATGGTAGCAACTTTTTCTACTTTTACATTGAAGATTGATTCTACAGCTTGACGAATTTGAATTTTATTAGCAGTCAAAGGCACACGGAATGTGTACTTGCCTTCTTCCATCAATATTGTAGATTTTTCGGTAATAACCGGACGAATAAGAACATCACGTAATTCCATTATCCTAATACCTCCTCAATTTTTGCGACTGCACCCTTAGTAATGAAGAGTTTGTCATAGTGAAGAAGATCAAAAATGTTGATGCCTTCGTTAGAAGTTGCTTTCACACCTTGGATGTTACGAGCAGATAGTTCAACATTTACATCACCTTCAGTAATGAATAAAACTTTTGCATCACCCACATTGAAGTTATTAAGGATATTCAATACTTCTTTAGTTTTTGGAGCTGCTAGTGTTAATTCTTCCAAAATATATAATTCGCTTTCGTTTACTTTCGCAGATAAAGCGGATTTAACTGCTAAGCGACGAGCTTTACGAGGCATAGCTTTGTAGTAGCTACGAGGGGATGGACCAAATACGGTACCACCGCCTACCCATAATGGGCTACGAGTGGATCCAGAACGAGCACGGCCTGTACCTTTTTGTTTCCAAGGTTTTCTGCCGCCGCCGCGAACCATACCACGAGTTTTTGTTGCATGTGTGCCAAGACGTTCGTTTGCTAATTGACGAACTACGGCTAGATGCATAACTGCGTCATTTACTTCAACGCCGAATACTGCATCATTTAATTCGATTGTACCAGTTTTTACACCGGATTGATTATATAAATCAACTGTAGGCATTCTATATCCTCCTTTCGACAAATGTATTATTTAACAGGTTTTACCGTGTTGCGAACCATAACCAAGCTGCCTTTAGCACCTGGAATACCACCTTTGATTAATAAAAGGTTTCTTTCAGCGTCAACTTTAACCACGGATAAGCGTTGTACGGTAACTCTGTAACCACCCATTTGTCCAGGAAGTTTTTTACCTTTGTATACCTTACCGCCGCCACCGGAAATCATAGGACCGATGGAACCCGGTTCACGGTGAGATTTAGAACCATGTGTTTGTGGACCACGGTGGAAGTTGTGGCGTTTAATTGTACCAGCAAACCCTTTACCTTTACCTGTTCCAACCACATCGACTAATTCACCTTCTGCGAAGATATCAGTCGCCAGAGTTTGGCCTACTGTGTATTCAGATGTATCAGCAACGCGAATTTCGCGAAGATACTTAACTGGATCCACACCTGCTTTTTCGAATTGACCTTTAACAGGTTTTGTTAGATGTTTTTCTTTAATAGAGCCATAACCAATTTGTACTGCGTTATAACCGTCAGTTTCAACAGTTTTTACACGAACTACAGTGTTTGGAGTAGCTTCTACTACAGTAACAGGAACTAATTTACCTTCAGCAGTAAACACTTGAGTCATTCCTATTTTTTTACCCAAAATAGCTTTAGACATTATCGCACCTCCTCTTATAATTTAATTTCAATAGATACACCAGCTGGCAAGTCTAAGCGAGTGATAGCATCTACTGTTTTAGAATTTGGTTCAAGAATATCAATCAATCGTTTATGCGTACGCATTTCAAATTGTTCACGAGAATCTTTGTTAACATGTGGAGAACGAAGAATTGTGAAAATATTCTTTTCTGTTGGCAATGGAATCGGACCTGAAACCATAGCACCATTTCTTTTTGCTGTGTCTACGATCTTTTGAGCGCTTTGATCAAGTGCTTTGTGATCGTAAGCTTTCAAGCGAATACGAATTTTTTGTTGTTTAGCCATTATTGCTTTTCCTCCTGTCGCTCATTTCGAGAATGAACTGCTCCATGGAAATTATCCTCTTATGAGGTCACCTTCCATATCATAGTTTAAACGCAACATGAGAGCGGCATAGCCGCTCCATGTGCTTATATACTCAAATCCCAAAGGATTTAGTAATCAATGTAGTGTTTGTCAATTAGTCAGCGATTTCAGTAACAACACCAGCGCCTACTGTATGACCACCTTCACGAATCGCAAAACGAAGACCTGGTTCGATAGCGATTGGAGTGATTAA
>QWCD01000074.1_pt1 | contig 32463 bp, 26 predicted proteins | sample 1972461 | NCBI WGS metagenome assembly QWCD01 (sample SAMN09866717, study PRJNA288562) | Human vaginal metagenome isolate term4_vaginal, whole genome shotgun... | isolation source: vagina | host: Homo sapiens | place: USA: California | reverse complement strand
TAAAATCAGTGCCTTTACGGCAATGCAATATTTAAATCACATTAATAATAGACCCATTGGAAGAGTCAAGTATGCACTGGCTTAATTCCGCCAACGGGTTAATATTCTGTTTTATCGTCCTTATCGCGCCAAAGATCAAAAGCTTTAATAGCTTCCGACTGTAATAATATCTCTGAAGGCTTTTTACGATACTGTGGCTGAACTTCTATTTCTTGATAGATAAAATCGTCGTCAAAACCAATATTAGCAGCATCTTTGCGATCATTGGCATAATAAATCTTATCAAGGTGTGCCCAATAAATAGCACCAAGACACATAGGGCATGGCTCACAAGAGGTGTAGATTTCGCAACCTGACAGGTCGAAAGAATCTAGTTTCTTACAAGCCATACGAATAGTAGATACCTCGGCATGAGCTGTAGGGTCGTTGTCAATAGTTACTTTATTGCTACCTTCTGCAACAATTTCGCCATTACGAGCAATGACAGCACCAAAAGGACCGCCACCATTGCGTACACTGTTGATGGAAAGTTCTATGGCTCTCCGCATTAATTCTTCTTTTGTCATATTATTGCAAGTTATTATTTTCTCATTCTTCCCATACATATAGCACGTCTTACTGCGTGTATTGCTTCGTTATCTATAGATGAGGACGGGAACTCTCAATTTGATAAAATTCTCAATTCAATAAAATTGTCAACTCTCATTTTTCAATTTTCAATTTCTCTACAGGGTAAATCCTATCAAATACCTTGCGCAGTTTGGCCTCATTATCTATAGTTTTGTAGATAATATCAAGGTTTTGGGCATTAGGCGAATTAGGTATCCACAGTTTGATATAGCCTGTCCTACTGTATTTTTCCTTCATGTGGTCGTAAAAACGCTGCCACATCTGCTCATCATTGAGCATTGGGTAATGTTCTAAACCATATTGTATGGCACGTTGAAACACTACTTCTGGTTCTAAATCGCGGTCGGCTTCGGCTACAATCTTACCATATATGCTACGTGGAGCACGCGAAGAACTTGCCCGATGATCCTCTACCGCCTCTTTCATTATGCGAAGCTGTTCTGGCGAAAACCATTTTTTGAGTCTAGCATCAGCTATGAGGATCTTACCACTGGTAAGATGATGGATAGCACGTGGTCCTTCCATACCTAAATCGTGGTAAGCCGCTATGACATAAGCCATATTAAGATCAGCACCCACAACTTGAGCCAACTTCATAGAATTGGCAATAACGCGTTGCACATGTACCAAGCCATGCGACTTACCAAAGGCAGTATATCGTGGTAAGATTTGCTGCTCTACGAAAGCAACTATATCTAAACTAGCTGTTTGTTGCATAATTAAAATGTAAGTATCACGTAAGAAAGTGTGGTTAAGACACCAAAGACAAATATGTTGCGGGCTGTTTCGCCCAACACGTTATTAAGTTCTTTACCCTCTAGCCGCTTCATTTTTCGATAAGTTCGGGCATGTAAACTAAGGTAAATAAGCATAATTATAGATGCAAGAACGATGTCTAATAATCGGTAACCTTTGAAAATTAAGAGTGCTGTGATGTGTGCACCGACTAGTCCTAAAACGAAATATAGAGTAGCTGCCGCTTTTTTACCAATACGAACAACTAAGGTAATCTTTCCATCACGTTTGTCATTATCATAGTCGCGATAGTTGTTTACTATTAATAAGGTGTCTATGATAAGTCCACAGGCTATAGCGGTTAGGACGACATTCTTAGGAATTTCCAATACAGAGGGATGAAAGCTCAATCCAAGACGAGTAGTTTGAGTACATACGTAATAAGTGAGACACACAGGAATGATACCAAAAAACACGATTACCAATATATCGCCTAGCCCTAGATAAGATAATTTTGTGGTATAAAGGAAGCTGAAAACGACACACAAAATGCCAACAATAATCATCTGCCACCCTCCAAAATATACAAGCGGAAGTCCGCAAAGACAAGCCAATATAGTAGTTATGATAATGCCATGCTTCATAGCTGGCAAGGTAATCCACCCCTCGCTACAAGCACGTTTGGGACCAAGGCGCGTTGCACTATCATCATTTCCTTTAAGACAGTCGTAATAATCATTAATAAAGTTGGCATCTACCTGCATGATAAAAGCAAAAAGCAGGCACAACGCAGCAGCTAGTATCTGCACGTTTTGCCAACCAACTATGCGAAAAGCCATAGCTATTCCTATCATTACAGGTACTGCTGCCCCTGACAATGTTTTTGGGCGGGCAGCTAATATCCATGCCTTGGTTGAATTTTGAATAATATTTTCTTCAAGCATTTTCTAATAGAGGAGTTATCTTTCGTTTGAAATTAAAGGAGCTAAAAACATTATCTCTGTGCGCTATTTTTAATGGTAAATCACATTGGACTTTAACCACAACTAAAGCACAGCAGAGTGATAACTCCTTTAATTCTCTGAAATACTAGTTAAAGAAATTCCAGCTCAATCCAAATCTAAAGATACGCTGGTTGAGTGGATAATGAGGCGTAAAGAAGTAGTCGCCACTGTTACCAGCATTCACATGTGAGAACATCACAAAAAAGCGAGTATGTTGCAACGTAAAGTTGGCATACGCATTGATAACAGGGTATCCACCTATCTTTGTACGGCTAGCATCTGTCCCTTGAATACCAAACGAACCAAGAGCAGGAATATACTCAGGAGCATAATATTTGGTAAACCATCGCATATCGGCTCCAAGATCACATTTTAACACGCGAGCTATCTTAAAACGAAGGTAGAAGTTGCTATAAACATTAAAGATTGGGGTTGGAAGCACTTTTTCATCACTCGATTTTTGGAAGGTAAGCACGTTGTCCCAATGGAAGATACTCCAATGAAGGTTTTGTAAAAGTTGGAGCGTTATAAGATTGATAGCACCACTCGTCTGACGAACATTCACCTGATAGTTCTGAACGAGGTATCCATCTCCATTTCCTATGCGGTCGTTTTGCAAGCCCAAATAGATATAGTTCTTTATCAGGTCGTAGCCAAAACGGAGCTTACTCTCGGTTTTTTTCAAAGAAAGCTCTGCCATAATACGTGAATGGAACTGCTTGCTAAAATCGTTATCCCAAACAAAATGCTTACTTACATAGCGTGTGAAGTACATTGATGGTCGGTCATTGTGTATAAAGGCATTCACCGCAAGCTGTGCGGTATCACCAAGAAGCGGAACATTAAGATCGGCATACCCATCAATATGGAATTGTCCTGCCGATTTTCCTACAGGCCAAGTCTCTGCACTTACATTATAATGTAGGGTTTTACCAGACTCCTTTAATAGTTGTCCACCAATAGAAATATCACTTTGATTGATCTTTTCATAGCCACCAAAGACCGAAAGTTTGTTTGTTGTGGCATAAGTAGGAAACTCGTAATGGCGCAATTCGTGGGAAGCAAAAACCTTTAAACCTGCCTTAGCCCACTTGTTAAACCCTTCGAGTAAGGCTACAGCAAAAGTGTTTTTGAGCGACCAATGCTTGGTTTGGTCATAGATAGAGTCGTTAGCAGTAGTACCATAATTGTAGTAATCGTTGATATAATAGTTCTCCGGACTTTTATATGCTTGATAAATACGCGTGTAATTATCAAAGCGTGCGGTATGAATAAAGCTTGTAACAGGCACATATTCACTCTTCAGCCACTGCTCTGTAGTATCTTTCCGCTCAAGCGGTTGCTTGTTAAGCTGAGCCAGTTGAGTGGAGTCCTGCATATTTACTTTTATTCTGTCATCACCTACAGACGCATTGTTAACCTGTGTTGGCGCATCGCCAGCAATAGAAGCATCGTCAGGACGACCAGACGATTTGTGCTGTTTGTCATATTCCTCCTCATCAAAATCATTACCATTAGCCTTTGCCTTACGGCGTGCTTTGTCCTTAGCTTTCTGCTCTGCCAGAGCTTGTTCCGACTTTATAGCAAACTTGCGCGCCTCTATCTCTTCTTTCGTCATAGGCACTTTACGGAAGAAGCCAAGACTATAGCGATGGTTGAAAAATACGTGCTGGTTATCGTTACGGTTCCAATTTTGTGCTAAGACGGTAGGAATTTCATCAGTAGAGAAGTTATCCTTAAATATCTCTGGGTGAGTGATGTAAGCATCATTAGTAATGCCACCATTCTCTGCTACCTTCTGATGGTTAAGCGATAACAACAAACTAGCATTGTAACGCTCGCCTATATACGATCCCCACATAGAATAATTGAAGTGGGAAGTGTTTTGATTGCTATAATAACCACGACCATAAATATAGTCGAAAATAAAACCAAAGCCCCACTTTTTACCTGCATTAACCGCGAAAAAAGCTTTGAAATGGTCTTCACCATGCAATCTATTGCCAGCAGTATTATAAGAAAGAATAGTAATAGGAGAAAGTGTTGAGGTAAACTTGAAGTTGCTTGGTTGCACTACAAATTGGTCGTAAGGATCAAGGAAAAAGAACTCAGAAGTAGCTGTTCGATCTAAGAAAATACGATTTTGGCGAGGTGATCCTAAATTGCCTAATGAGTTATATTCACCTCTTAACCCCGTGGTAAAGATGGTGTTCATATACATATAGGACAACGTATCGGGTACTGCTGGTTTTTTATCGCCAAAACGCTCATCAATAGTCCATGCCTTAATACCTCTCGGAATTTCTTTATGCTGACTCTGAACAGAATCAGAAACTCCTAGTTTTCTGTTATTCTGATAGTCGTTAGCAGTAAAAGAGCCATCGTCTAACCCATTCATATTTATCTGTGCCTGTATGCCTATAGTACCTATAAACATTACAAGGAGGATAAGAATTTTCTTCATTTATTTTATAAAACGGAGGATACATTCAATGATCTTAAAGACCATTGCTACTAGAATAATGATGATGCCTGTATTGGTGTTGTCGGTAGCAAAGTAGAAAATGCCACCTATCAATGCTCCAAGCATAAAAATGCTGTTGAGCCATTGGCGCGTAACAAAAAACTTTCCACGCTCATTCATTGGACGCAAACGATGGTCAGGGCGACGCGCTGTACTTTTATTATGTTCCATTGGGATATATATGATTATGCTAAAATGTTATTCTGAAATGCTCACAGCACCTTCAGATAAGGCTTGCTTAAAACCCTCAAAGATTTGATTTTTACGATTGATAGTGCCACGGCGAAACTTACCCGAAATAGGATACATACGTGTTCCTTTCTTGTTAAGTGCAACCCTATTACTGATCCACTCCTCTGCAACATAGTGGGTTACTTGGTCTTGCTGCTTATAATCATAAGTTAAGCGACTCATCGTAAGCGTAGCCTTACCATCTGAACACTTTACTTGTAAGGCATAACGGAATTTAGTTTGATCTAATGCTAGCAGACTTGAAGAGAAAACTAGTTTTTCGTGAATAGTTGCTAAAATGCTATGCTCGGTAGGATTAACAAGAACTACCTTACTATTCTCTAGTTGATTTTCCTCTTGTGTTAATACATTGAGAAAATTTAAAGCCTTATCATAAAGTTCTTTTGCCGATAAACTAGGGACAAGATAGGTCTTTGACCACTGTATTTTGCCATTTACTTCGGGTACAGCACTAGCACTTATATAATTGCTTTCTGCTTCCTTAGCCGCCTTCATTGCCGTCGTAGCAGGTTGGCGAGTTATGGTAGGCTTTGGTTCTATCCAGCCATTATGAGATGAGGTAGCTTGCTGTTCTGTTACTTCCACCTGTTCCACTTCCTGATCAGCTACTTTTTGAGCTGCTTCAGCCTCAGCCCTTTGCTTTGCAACTATTTCTGCTTGATGCGCAGCTTCGCGTTGTACACGCTCTGCCTCTTGTTTCAAACGAGCAGTTTCGGCTTTTGTAGCTTCTATCTGTTTCTGTATCTCTGCAGCCTTAGCTCTCGCTTCAGCATGGGCTTTAGCCTTTTTCTCTGCAGCAGCTTTGGCTTGTTCAGCCTTCATCTTGGCTTGTTCTAATGCCACTTTAGCAGCTTCCAACTGCTTTTGAGCCTGTTCTAGCTCTTGTTGAGGTGTAAGTACGGTTTGTGCAGACACTATCAAAGGAAAGCAAAAAAGGATAGATACTAATATTTTCTTCATTTTATATTGATCTTTAATGAGTTGTTTTAATGAACAAAGATACATATTATAAATAAGAAAAGGAAATGGACTAAAATCTTTTAACGTTTTCTATTTCAACTCTAACTCCTTTTGCAGCCTTAATATCTCATCACGATACTGAGCAGCTTGTAAGAAGTCGAGATCTTTAGCAGCTTGTTTCATGAGGGCTGTAGTGTTCTGGATACTCTTCTCAAGTTGCTCTTTTGTCATGCGAAGAATAATCGGATCGGCAGCAAAAGCAGCTGTATTCGTTGGCTCTGCGTATGCTTTCGGTTGCATATTCTTTATGGTTGCACCCTTAGAAGTTATGGCACTCTCACCATTTGTTGGTAACGTATCCTTGATAGCCTTTATAATCTGGGTAGGAGTAATACCGTGATCTTCATTATATTTTAACTGTTTTGTACGACGTCGCATGGTTTCATCTATCGTCTTTTGCATACTTTCCGTAATCGTATCAGCATACATAATCACCTTACCATTCACATTACGCGCCGCACGTCCTGCCGTTTGTGTTAAACTTCTATGACTTCTAAGGAAGCCTTCCTTATCAGCATCAAGGATTGCCACAAGCGAAACCTCTGGAATATCAAGACCTTCACGCAAGAGATTGACACCCACAAGCACATCATACATACCCGCTCTAAGGTCATTAATGATCTTCACACGATCCAAACTTGCTACATCACTATGAATATAAGCCGTACGAATATCGTGACCAAGCAAATATTCTGTCAATTCTTCAGCCATACGCTTGGTTAAAGTTGTAACCAATACACGCTCTTCGCACTCCACACGGATGAGAATTTCATTCATTAAATCATCAATTTGGTTTTCAGAAGGACGAACATCAATTTCGGGATCAAGCAAACCTGTTGGTCGGATCAACTGCTCCACAACTACTCCCTCGGTTTCTCTCAATTCAAAGTCAGCAGGAGTTGCCGAAACATAGATAATTTGATGGATCAGATTATGAAATTCTTCAAACTTTAACGGTCGGTTATCAAGGGCAGCCGGAAGTCGGAACCCATACTCCACAAGATTGGTTTTTCGGGCGCGGTCGCCTCCATACATGGCTGATATTTGAGGCACACTCACATGACTCTCATCAATGACTACAAGGTAATCTTTAGGAAAAAAATCGAGCAAACAATAAGGGCGTTCCCCCGCTGTTCTACCATCAAAGTAGCGTGAGTAGTTCTCTATACCCGAGCAGTGTCCCAACTCCTTTATCATCTCTATGTCATACTCCACACGTTCCTTAATACGTTGTGCCTTAATGCTTTCACCAAGTTCCTTGAAAAGATCCACTTGTAGTACTAAATCGTCTTGTATCATGCGAATAGCTTGCTCTGTTTGTTCTTTTGTAGTTACAAAAAGATTGGCAGGATAAATCTCATAAGCATCGAAAGATGCTAGGCGGTGGAATGCTATCGGATCGACCTCCTCTATAGTATCAATCTCATCATCCCACCACGTAATACGCAAGATATTATCGCTATAAGCCATTGCAATATCCACTGTATCGCCTTTTACACGAAAGTTTCCACGCTGAAGATCAATGTCATTACGCACATAAAGAATATCAACCAACTTGCGCAAGAACTCATTTCTATCCACGATTTGACCTTTCTTGATATGAACAACACTCTCTTGCATTGCAGCAGGTCCACCCATACCATAAATACATGATACCGACGACACAATGATAACATCTTTTCTACCTGAAAGCAAGGACGAAACAGCCGAAAGTCGTAGTTTGTCGATCTCATCATTGATTGCCAAATCCTTCTCTATATAGGTATCAGTAGTAGGTAAATAAGCCTCTGGTTGATAGTAATCGTAGTAAGAAACATAGTATTCTACAGCATTATTGGGGAAAAATCCCTTCATTTCTTCATACAATTGTGCTGCCAATGTCTTATTATGCGACAATATCAATGTAGGCTTGTTTACGTTAGCAATTACGTTAGCCACCGTAAATGTCTTACCAGAACCAGTTACACCGAGCAGAACCTGACTCTGATCGCCCCGCTTCAAGCCTTCGGTTAGTTCTTTTATAGCCTCTGGCTGATCGCCCGTAGGCTTATATTTTGATGTTAGTTCGAAATTCATATATTGAAAACAAAGTTACGAAGAATAACTGAGAAAAGCACAATCCACGATACTATCCCATACTTTTGTAAGCGAATAATATCGTGGATTGAGAATAGGTGCCTTTTCGTAAATGGTTAATATCTCATTAATTTTAAAAGTGATTTCCCATTTGGGTCAAACTTAACGAGTGTTCTCATAGGGCAAACAAAACGGCAATAGGAACTAAGAATGTTGGTTGTAATAGGTGTAGATTTGAGATTATGTTCAAAATGCACGCTGTTTTATGAAAAGAATTAGGCGGAATACCTCCGTAAACACGTGATACTCCGCCTAAATGGCTGGTATTTAGGAGTTTTCTAACTTTCTTCCACTGCAGCCTGTGCCGCCGCAAGTCTTGCAATTGGCACGCGGAAAGGAGAACAGCTTACATAGTTCAAACCTACACGATGGCAGAACTTAACAGATGATGGCTCACCACCATGCTCACCACAAATGCCACACTTGAGGCTCTCACGTGTTGCTCTACCTTTTTGAACGGCTGTCTTGATAAGTTGCCCAACACCATCTTGATCTAACACTTGGAATGGGTCAACATCGAGGATTTTCTTTTCCAAATAGCTTGGTAAGAAGCTAGCAATGTCATCACGACTATAACCAAAGGTCATCTGGGTAAGGTCATTAGTACCAAAACTGAAGTATTGAGCCTTTTTAGCAATAAGATCGGCTGTAAGTGCAGCACGGGGAATTTCGATCATCGTACCTACTTCAAACTCAATCTCCAAGCCTTCCTTCTCAAATAGTTTCTGAGCAGTCTTGCGAATAATTGCTTCCTGAATATCAAGTTCATTAACGATACCTACTAATGGAACCATAATCTCAGGTTTAGGGTCGAATCCTTCTTTCTTCAACTGGATAGCAGCACCAAGGATAGCCTTTGTCTGCATAGCTGTAATCTCTGGGAAAGTGTTACCCAAACGACATCCACGAAGACCTAGCATAGGATTAGCCTCTGATAGCGAGTTTACACGATCCTGAATAAACTTCACACTTACGCCCATTTCTTCTGCCATAATCTGCTGTCCCTCTATTGTATGAGGTACAAACTCATGCAAAGGTGGATCCAAAAGGCGAATATTTACTGGCATACCATCCATACACTTCAAGATACCGTAGAAGTCTTGCTTCTGATAAGGCAATAGCTTATCAAGTGCTCTTTCGCGTTCTTCAGTATTATTAGCAAGGATCATTTCACGCATTGCCTTGATCTTCTCGTTTTCAAAGAACATGTGTTCTGTACGACAAAGACCAATTCCCACTGCACCAAAATTGCTAGCTACTGCTGCATCGTGAGGGGTATCGGCGTTGGTACGAACAACAAGCTTAGAATACTTATTACAAAGATTCATAAGTTCGGCAAAATCGCCTGTAACCTCAGCTGGCTTTGTTTTTACTTCACCGAAGTAAACTTCACCTGTTGAACCATTTAATGAAATATAATCGCCTTCGCGTAAAATAGTTCCGTCAATCTCTAGTGTACGCTGCTTATAGTCGATCACAATAGCACCTGCACCACTTACACAACACTTACCCATACCACGAGCTACCACTGCTGCATGTGAGGTCATACCACCACGAGCGGTCAAAATACCTTCAGCTGCTGACATACCAGCCAAATCTTCTGGTGATGTTTCAATACGCACCATAATTACCTGATGACCATCATCATGCCACTTTGTAGCATCATCTGCAAAGAATACGATCTGACCGCATGCTGCACCAGGAGATGCTGGCAAGCCACGTGTCAACACCTTAGCTTGTGTTAGTGTTTCTTTATCAAATACAGGGTGGAGGAGTTCGTCAAGCTTATTTGGCTCACAACGCTTCAAGGCTGTCTTTTCGTCAATTTCCCCTTCGTGTAGCAAGTCCATTGCTATCTTTACCATTGCTGTACCTGTGCGCTTACCGTTACGAGTTTGCAAGAACCATAGCTTACCATCTTGAACGGTAAACTCCATATCCTGCATATCATGATAATGCTTTTCTAGTTTGTTTTGGATAGCATCAAGTTCTTTAAATACTTCTGGCATACATTCTTCCATAGAAGGATATTTTGCAGCACGTGTATCTTCGTCAATACCTTGCTGCTTAGCCCAACGCAGTGAACCTTCTTTTGTAATCTGTTGTGGAGTACGAATACCAGCCACAACGTCCTCACCTTGAGCATTTACAAGGTATTCGCCATTAAAGATGTTTTCACCATTACCAGCATCACGAGAGAAACAAACACCCGTTGCCGAAGTGTCGCCCATATTACCAAATACCATAGCCTGAACATTAACAGCTGTTCCCCACTCTTGTGGAATACCCTCCATCTTACGATAAAGGATAGCACGATCGTTCATCCATGAATCGAATACCGAGCAGATAGCACCCCAAAGCTGTTCCATAGGATCAGTTGGGAAATCCTTACCTGTTTGTGTCTTAATAGCTTCCTTAAAGAGTTTCACAAGTTGCTTCAACTCGTCTACGGTCATTTCGTTATCCAACTTAATGCCACGCTGTGCTTTTACCTTCTGAATAATTGCCTCAAATGGGTCAATATCTTCTTTATTTTCAGGCTTCATACCTAGCACTACATCGCCATACATCTGTACAAAACGACGATAGCTATCGAAAGCAAAGCGCTCATTACCAGTCTTCTTTGCCAAGCCTTCTACTACGGTATCATTCAAACCTAGATTTAAGATAGTGTCCATCATACCCGGCATAGAAGCACGAGCACCAGAACGAACACTCACTAGCAATGGGTTAGTAGGGTCGCCAAACTTTGACTTCATCAAAGTTTCTATATGCTTAACACTAGCCTCTACATCGCTTTTCAACAAGCTAACAACTTGCTCCTTGCCTATTTCATAATATTCGTTACATACATCGGTTGTGATAGTAAAGCCAGGAGGCACTGGAACACCAATGAGATTCATCTCTGCGAGGTTAGCACCTTTACCACCTAGGAGATTTCTCATATCCGCCTTACCTTCAGCTTTACCGTTGCCGAAGGTATAAACTCTTTTTTCGCTCATAAATTATTTATTATTATATATATTGTCTATTCTAGTCATTCTGTTGTGCAAATATACTCATAATAGGAAATTTGTGCAAGTTTTTACCCAAATATTGTAATGTTCAAGTTGCATTTTATACACGTTATCGTACACAGTTGTCCATAAGTAAGCAGAAAAAGACTTTTCAAACAAAGAAAAGCTATAATTTACCTCTTATAAAGATACCATCAAGAATATCTCAACGCAAACTTTTTTCATATTCCACTCGTTTGCACTACCTTTACATAAGGTAAGGCGGCACTCGGGAATATTTGAAAACAAGTTTTCATATTCCACTCGTTTGCACTACCTTTGCAAACAGAAAAAGAATTTATATGAGCAGGAAAAGAAAACCATTACCTATATTAGAGAATGTAACCATTGAGGCAGTAGCAGCCGAAGGTAAGTGCGTAGCACATGTTAACGACATGGTGATATTTGTATCTTTCGTTGTGCCTGGCGATATTGTTAATCTTCAAGTGCGTAAAAAACGTCATAGCTATTGTGAAGCAACAGTGGTGAAGTTCGTAAAATATAGTGAACTGCGCATAAAGCCTATGTGCGATCACTTTGGTATTTGCGGTGGTTGTAAGTGGCAAAACTTACCTTATAGTGAACAATTGAAAGCTAAACAGCAACAAGTGTTCGACCAACTGACACGTATTGGCAAGATAGAGCTACCAGAGTTTTCTCCCATTATGGGGTCTGTTCATACCAAGGCTTATCGCAACAAGCTAGAGTTTGGTTGTGCCAATAAGCGTTGGTACACCGCCGAAGAATTACAAGATATGCCCGAAGGTATAGGATTGACCGAAGGAGCTATTGGTTTTCACATTACGGGTGCATTCGACAAGATTTATCCTATAGAGAAATGTTGGCTTATGGACAATCTTCAAAACGAAATTCGTAACTCAATACGCAATTATGCGTTAGAAAACAATCTTACTTTCTTTGACCTACGCCAACAACATGGTCTCTTACGCGACATTATGGTGCGCAACTCTAATACGGGCGAATGGATGGTACTTATCCAGTTCCATTATGATGTAGAGGGCGATGAGCAACGTGCTTTAGGACTTATGCAACACCTTGCCGACAACTTTCCTCAAATAAGTTCATTGCTTTATGTTAATAACCAGAAGGGCAACGACACTTTCAATGATCTCGATCTCATCTTATTTAAAGGCAATGATCACATCTTTGAAACTATGGAAGATCTACGCTTCAAGGTTGGTCCAAAGAGTTTTTACCAAACAAATACCGAACAAGCTTACCACCTCTATGATGTAGCACGCCGCTTTGCCAACCTAACTGGTGAAGAGCTAGTTTACGACCTCTACACAGGCACGGGTACTATTGCCAACTTCGTTGCAAAGCGAGCTAAAAAGGTTATCGGTATAGAGTATGTCCCAGAGGCTATTGAGGACGCAAAGGTAAATTCAGAAATCAACAAGATACAGAACACGCTCTTCTATGCTGGCGATATGAAAGACATCCTAACAGAGAGTTTCGTTCAGGAGCATGGACGTCCAGATATCATCATCACCGACCCTCCACGTGCAGGTATGCACCCTGATGTGGTCAATGTAATCCTCGGCGCACATCCTAAACGCATCGTTTATGTGAGCTGTAACCCTGCCACGCAGGCACGCGATCTTGCATTACTTGATGTAGATTATAAGGTTGTAGCCGTTCAGCCTGTCGATATGTTCCCACATACACCTCATGTAGAAAACGTTGTATTGCTAGAAGAACGACTAGCTTAATACAAGCCTTAACAAAAAACTAAGAAGCGCTCTATTCAAGCAAAATATAATGCCTGTATAGAGCGTTTCTCTTCTTGTATCTTTTTCTAAACTTACTGCTAAATGTGGATGAGGCTTTAAATATTAGAAAAATACTAACACAGAAATCATTGAGCATCTTTTCGGCTACAAAAGGTCATGTTTTGCAAGGCAAAAGGTAATCTTTTATTATGGAATAGATGACCTTTTGTACTGTAAAACATCACCTTTTACAAGGCAAAACGTTATGTGCCGATTTGGTGTCAACTATTTTCACTTTTCCAACTCCAAAAGCTTTGTACTACAAAGTATCTTTCCTACCGTGATCTTACGCTTTATTTCCCTCTTATATTTCAATATTTATGAGGGGGAATAAAAAAGGTTATTATTTGCAAATAATGATCTTTCTTTGAGTGCAAGCTAGGTGGTTTTTATAATCTTAAGCCCTTCAAAATTTCATTCATTTTCTGTTTTGTCTCAATGCGGGTAGGTACTAGTGGGAGACGAAGCACATTCTCAATCATGCCCATATCATTCAATAAAGCTTTACAGCCTGCAGGGTTTCCATCAACGAAGAGGAGTTTGTAAAGTTCAGTAAACTTATGATGAATATTGCGAGCGGCTTCAAACTCGCCATTAAATTCTAAGCGGATCATACGCGAGAACTCCTTTGGCAAAGCATTACCGATTACAGAAATTACACCTACTGCACCACTTACTATCATAGGGAAAGTGAGTGCATCATCACCGCTCAACACTTCAAAATGGGATGGTTTGTATTTCACAATCTCATCCACTTGTTCCAAATTGCCTGAAGCCTCTTTAATTGCTACTACATTAGGGAAATCGTTTGCAATGCGAACAGTAGTTTCTGCCGTCATATTAACACCTGTTCTGCCTGGCACATTATAAAGTACTATAGGAAGCTCGCTTGCTTGCGCTATCGCTTTGAAGTGCTGATATAATCCCTCCTGACTAGGTTTATTGTAGTAAGGGCAAATGCTCAAGATTCCATCAATACCCGCCCAATCGGTTTCTTGTATTTCACGTACAACAGCAGCAGTATTGTTTCCACCACAATATTTCAATATAGGCACACGTCCATTTACGGTTTTAATAACTGTAGCAGTAATTTCGTCTTTTTCTTCTTTCTCCAAACATGGAGTTTCGCCAGTAGTAGCAAGGATAACAAAGAAGTCGGCTCCGCTTTCGAGCTGATAATTAACCAAGCTAACTAAGGATGCATAATCCACACTTCCATCTTGTTTGAAAGGTGTTACTAGAGCTATGCCAAGTCCATGAAAAATATTTTGCATGCGTTCCTAATTTTAAAGGAGTATGTTTTCTGTATGTACCTATAAATTTACTATGAGCAAATCTACAGCTAACTGCGTAAATATCGCTCTTCAGTGATGCAAATATAGTAATTAATCGGTAAACGTCCAAGTATTTCATTATTTATATTAAAATACAAGAATAATTTAGAAATTACACAGAATAGGAGCCTATCCATAGGAAAATCATACCTAATAGAACAAAAGCAAGGTCGATAACTTTCCCTTTCAGATTTTTCTCTTTAAAGAGCAGAGCACCACATAGGAAAGACACTATGACTGACCCACGTCGTACCATCGATACGATAGAGATCATGGAACTAGGCAATGAGAGGGCATAAAAGTAGGTAAAGTCAGCCATAGAGAGGAAGATAGAAATAAAGAGAATAGTCCATTTCCATTGGAAAGTTTTCTGAGGTTTATCTTTGCTTGTGTTCTGTTTTCGTTTGTTGATGAGATAGGCGATGAGTACCGTACCCATCATTAAGCACTGATAGAAGTTATACCAACTTTGTGCCAACATGCGATCGATTCCTACTCCTCCATTTTCTGGTGCTGTCATTAAATATTTATCTAGCAAGCCACTACAAGTGCCTAGCAATGCTGCGCACACGAGGAAAAATATCCAACGGTTATGTTTAAAGTTGATACCTTCTTTCTTTCCACTTCGTGCAAGCAAGAAGAGCGAAAAGATAGACAAGCTCACACCTATCCATTGCCATGCGTTGAGTCGTTCACCAAAGATGAGCATTGCCCCTACCAAGGTTATAATGGGTCGCGTAGCATTGATAGGTCCTACCAAAGTAAGAGGTAAATGAGCAATGGCAAAGTAGCCAAATACCCACGATAACAACACGATAACACTCTTGAGCATTATCCATTTGTGGGCTTCCCAGCCTCCAATAGCCACATGGAAGATAGATCCGTCAAGCAAATGGGTAGCATAGGAAAAGATGATGAGTGGTAAAAAGATGAGTGAACAAAATAAGGTGTTAAGAAACAATATTGGTATCACATCATTGTTTCTTAACGATACTTTCTTGGAGGTGTCATATAAGCCTAAAAGTGTGGCTGAAATAAAAGCGAAGAGAATCCACATTAGAGTTGAGCGTTTTAACGAATTGAGAGTTGAGAATTTTAACGAATTGGTAAATGTTATTGGACTTAATTTTCAACTCTCAACTCTCAAATTCTCTATTCTCAATTAATATATTACTTCCCACAAAAACAACGCATTGCCAGGCATACTCTCACCTGCATCGCTTCGAGTTCCGCCATCAACAATGGCTTTAAACGCTTCAAGAGATAGTTTTCCTCGTCCTACATCCACCAAAGTACCCACTACAGCACGCACCATATTGCGAAGGAAGCGATTAGCAGAGATAATAAAGCACCAATCGGTGGGTTGTTCTTTAGAACTCAAAGGCATTGAAAGCTCTGCACGAATAGGAACCCAACGTGCCTCAGTAAGTTCGCAAATAGTTGTTTTTACATCGGCACCAGCCTTACAAAAGCATTTAAAATCTTTTGTTCCAATGAGATATTGTGCAGCTTCGTTCATCAAATCGAAATTGAGCGCATAACTCATATAGCAAGAATATTGGCGCTGATAAATATTCTTCTGTGTATGCAAGTAATAATGATAGGTACGGCGAGAGGCTGAAAAACGTGCATGAAGATCATTCGTTACAGGTTCTATCTTGCTTACTGAAATATCGTGAGGCAAGAGGCGATTTAAGCGATAAACCATTTGATGACAATCGACACTACCTTTAAAATCAAAGTGGGCTACCATCATACGAGCATGAACACCAGCATCGGTGCGCCCTGCACCAATAATGGCAATAGGTTCACGCAATAAAATAGAAATGGCTTTTTCTAAAGTTTCTTGTACCGACGATCCGTTTGGTTGAATTTGCCAACCGTGATACTTACTACCGTCATAGGATAATGTGATAAAATAACGTTGCATACGTGTGCAAAGTTACCATTTTTTTATCTAAACTTGATCCGCCTCCCAAAGAAAGTCATTAGCGTTAAGAGAATAAGGAGCATGAAATAGATTAAGATCACTTGTAAAATTGTAAGATGATGAATAGAGATACTAGCCTTTGGTAAAGTAGCAAGCCAATGAAGAGAGGTGTTGAGAAAGAAGGTTGTAAAAGATAACACTTTAATAGCCAGCCACTGTAAAGGGGCAAACCACATAAAAGCAAAGAAGATTACCCCTGCATAAAGGATAATAGTGGTGCAAGGAATGGCAACAAAACTACTGAGAAGGAAGTAAGTGGAGAATTTAGAAAAATAGAAAGCCACTAAGGGGGCTGTACCTATTTGAGCCGAAAGTGTCATGGCAACCATCTGAGGAAACCATAATAACCATTTATGTTTAATGAAGAAATCTGAACAGAACCATGCGTTGAAAATAGGATAAAACAAGAGAATGGAAGCTACAGCAGAGAACGACAATTGGAAACTTACATCAAACAGTGTCAGTGGATCGTAAAGAAGAATGCAAAAAGCTGCCACTGCTAAGGTGTTGAGGGACATTTTATCACGCCCTAACAAAGCAATAAAAGAATAAACCGAAAGCATTAAAGCAGATCGGACAACAGAGGGAGAAAAGCCTACTAAAAATACATAAGCCCAAATAGTAAGAAGAAGGAGAAGGTTTTTAAGCTCTTTTCGCTTGAATAGCGTTAAGATATTACCCAAGGAAGTTAATAACATCCATAGAATGGCATAGATAATACTAAGATGTAATCCTGAAAGAGCAAGCACATGACTCGCTCCAGTAATGGAATAATCGTCTTTTAAACTTTTACTAATATACGATTTATCGCCCAGCATCATAGCGGAAACTACCGCTAGTTGGCTTTCATTAAGTGTAGTTTTTAGCAGTTTAGCATACTTTTGGCGTAGCACATTTGCCCGCAATAGTGTTCTATCTACAATATTCATAGGTGCTAAACTAACCTTTGCTATTTGCCATTGACTATCAAAGATAAAGAGTTCGGCGCCATAACCATGTAGCTTTAAGTATTCGGCATAATCAAAATGGGAGTTGACAAAGTTAGTAGGATGTTGCAATTCGCCATATAATTGCACGCCATCGGCTAAATGTAGGGTGGAGTAATGCTGGGTAATGGTATCTCGTAAGATAGAGGCTTTTATCTTTAATGGTACTTTTTGGGTAAGGATTAACATATCTGCTTGCATAACTTTACCATGCTGAATAGGTTCGGTAAGCAATACCGCATTGTACAAACGCTTACCTCTAGGTAGTTTTATCCCTAGCTTAGAATAGGAAAAAGAAGCCAAAAAACCACCTAAAGACACAAGAAGCGCAAAGACACATAGACTTTGCCCTAGCTTCTTCCTACTTAAAAATAAACTTGTGAGTAGACTAGTAAGCAAAAGGAAAGCCCAAAGATAACACGGAATAGATGCATAAAAGCTATAACCTAGACTTATTCCAATGATGAGCATCAGAACAAGCCTCAACATAGGGTATAGATGAATATCAATCTCTTGCGAGGGCGTACTCGTCAGAAATTGTGTTTCCATTGCTAGAACAAAATACGATAAAGGTTAGAGCTAACAAAGTTTAATTGGTTATTCTTTTTTAAGGAGTGCTTGAATGTCCTTATCAGTCTGTGTTAAACGATCTTTGCAAAGTTTCACTAGTTCTTGTGCTTTCTTTAATTGGGTGGTCATTGATTCAAGATCCATTTCGCCATCTTCCATCTTTGCTACAATATCTTCTAACTGCTTTACAGCCTCTTCATAATTTATCTTTTTCATTTGTTTATTTTTTTACGATTGATTTTACTTCGCCTTCCGACAATTTCGTTGTTAAAACATCACCATCTTTTAGTTGATTAGCATTGGTAATTACCTTTCCATTGCTTAATGTCATACTGTATCCTCGTTTTAATAAAATCTCAGGATCAAGCGATTTTAGCTTCTGCTCTATTAAGTTGATGTGATATTTATTATCTGTTATAGTGCGTTGAACTCCCGATAGTAATTGGTTGTAACGTATTTCTACTTTATGCTGTTCTTGATGTAAATAAGCCGTCATTGTTGTTATCATTTTTTGCAACAAACGGTCAAGATGAAACTCTTGTTGAGTTTTTACTACAGAGAAGAGCAAAGGTATGCGTGAAGCCAAATTGTTGAGATGATTATACTCCCTTTCTAAACGGTGATGAACATAATCATGAATACTTTTTTCTGCTTCTAATACACGAGAAAGAGTACTACTTAATCGCTCAATCAAGAAAGTAGCAGCGGCAGTTGGCGTCTTAACTTTAAGGAAAGATACAAGATCGAGTACACTCTCATCACGATCGTGTCCAATACCAGTGATGATAGGTAAGGGGAAGTTAGCTACATTCTCTGCCAATAAAAGCGTATCAAAACTACTCAAATCAGCCGTAGCACCGCCTCCTCGAATAATCACTACCACATCAAATTCCTCTTCGCGTGCATTGATTTCATTCAAGCAAGCAATAATATCTCCTTCAGCCCTATTGCCTTGCATCGTGGCTTGGAAAAGCTCGGTTTGGAAAGTTAATCCAAATTCGTTATTGGTTAGTTGGTTGCAAAAGTCGCCATAACCTGCTGCGGTGTTAGAAGAGATAATAGCAATACGTGAAGCAAAGGACGAGAGTCGTAATTCTTTTTGTAAATCGAAAACTCCTTCGTCCTTTAATTGGGCTATAATCTCATTACGCTTACGCATCATATCACCCATTGTAAACTCAGGATTGATGTCTTCCACTATCCAAGAAAAGCCATATTGTACATGGAATTGTGGAGAAACTTGCACCATTATTTTCATACCAGTATGAAGAGTTTGACCAGTTATCCGCTCAAAGTATAGCTTTATTTGCGACCATGTACTAGCCCAGCATCTTCCTGAAGCTCGTGCTATAATATTATTTGAAGTCTCATCCTTCTGAACAAACTCCATATAGCAATGCCCTCTATTCTCATTCATTTGCGATAATTCAGCCTCTAACCAATATGAGCCACGCATCTGAAGCCGAATAACTTCAGATACAAGTTCGTTCAAATCCTTTAAAGAGAGAGCTTGTATATTCATATTTGGAGTATTATATCACATTACACTATACTGCAAAAGTATATTATTTTTTTTATAAAGGTGAGAACTTGGGAAAAATAAATAAACGTAGAGCGAAAAGAATACTTTATTTTTAGTAAATTTGCAAACATACAATTTTAATATGGATAATAAACAAGCGACACTGGAACTTGGCACCAAACCAATAGGGAAACTCCTTCTTCAATACGCTTTGCCAGCTATTATTGCAATGATTGCTTCGTCATTGTATAACATTATTGACCGTATTTTTATAGGTCAGTATGTTGGGCCAATGGCTATTTCTGGTTTAGCCATCACTTTTCCTTTTATGAACCTTGGAGCAGCTTTTGGTGCTGCTATTGGTGTGGGATCCTCTACGTCTATTAGCGTAAAACTTGGACAAAAAGACTATGCTACGGCAGAAAACCTTTTAGGAAATACGATCATACTTAATATTATTATTGGTTTGAGCTTTGGTTTTATTAGCTTAATCTTCCTTGAGCCTATCTTACGCTTCTTTGGAGCTAGTGCTATAACATTACCATACGCTAAAAGCTTTATGCAAATTATCTTAGCAGGCAATGTCGTCTCACACATGTATTTTAGTATGAATGCAGTGTTGCGCGCTGCATCGAAACCTCGCCACGCCATGATGGCTACTATCTTTACAGTAGTAATGAATATTATCCTTGATGCTATCTTTATATGTTGGTTAGGTTGGGGGATCAAAGGAGCAGCTTTCGCCACTGTTATTTCTCAAGCACTTGCGCTTTGTTGGCAAATGTCTTTGTTTGCAGATAAGACACAACTATTACATCTCAAACAAGGTATTTATCGCTTAAAGAAACGTTTGGTTAATAACATTATCAGTGTGGGAGTTTCACCTTTCTTGATGAACCTTTGTGCGTGCATCATCGTCATCTTTATGAATAATCAGTTGGTAAAATATGGTGGTGATATGGCTGTAGGTGCTTATGGTATTGCAAATAGTATTGCAACTATTTTTATAATGTTCGTTATAGGGCTTAATCAAGGAATGCAGCCTATAGCAGGTTATAATTACGGATCACAACAGATTGATCGGTTGCTTTATGTGCTGAAACTTACTATCATAGGTGCTACACTAGTAATGACAGTAGGATGGCTATTGAGTATCTTTGCCCCTTATTATTGTGCGCGCCTCTTTACAAAAGATCCCGATCTTATTCGCCATTCGATAAAAGCTATCCATATTAATATGATGATGTTTTTGCTTATAGGATCACAAATGGTTACCTCTTTCTTTTTCTTATGTATCGGAAAGGTAAAGATAAGCATTTTCTTATCCTTATCAAGACAATTATTAATACTTCTTCCTGCACTTTATATCTTACCACTTTTCTATCGTCTTGATGGTGTGTGGTATGCATTGCCTGTGAGCGATTCCACAGCATGGCTTATTAGTATAGGTATCCTTATATGGAATATAAGAAAATTAAAAGCGGAACAACAGAAGAATACTATCCCTAACAATAAAGAATTATGGAAAACGAATTAATTATTAATATAGGTAGACAACTAGGTAGTGGCGGTAGAGCCGTTGCCGAACTACTCGCAAAGCGGTTTGGTTGCCAATTCTATGATAAGGAAATCCTCAATATAGCTGCTAAAGAAAGTGGCTTTTCTGAGAAGTTCTTCGAACAAAACGATGAGCAGAAAGGTTTCTTTAAGTCGCTCTGCAATTTTCGTTTACCTATGATGGGCGATAATGATTTCTATAAAAACAACTTCTCACAAGAGAGCTTATATCAACTACAAAGTGAAGCTATTTTAGAAGCTGCAGAAAAGAGTCCACGATGCGTTTTCGTGGGAAGAACAGCCGATTATATTCTTCGTGAAAAAAAGAATATGATTAATATCTTCATAACAGCACCATTTGATAAGCGTGTTGAGAACATTTGTCAACGCACGAAATGTACAAAAGAGAAGGCACAGAAGATCCTCGAAAAGGGTGATGAAATTCGCTCAAAATATTATAATTACTACACGGGTAAAGAATGGGGACATGCTACAAGTTACGACCTATGTATCGACTCTCATTTGCTTGGTATAGAGAATACTGTTTGCTATATTGCAGAGTTGATCCAGAAGAAATTTAATTTATAAGAAGAATATCTAGTTGCTCTATTATAAAATAAGCTTTCTAAAAATATAAGATATGACACGTGCAAGAGCCCTTATAATATGGAGTATTGTCGGGCTATTTATTATTATATGTATTGTAGTGAGCTATGTTTTTGGATATATTAGCACCAATATTTTGATAACTATTTCCTTAGCATTTGTAGCCCTCTCTACTAGCATTATTCTAATGATCGTCAGGAAGCTTCCCCAAGAGAATAGACAAGACATTTAATAAAAAACAATACTATAAAAAGATGAAGACATATCTAGTTACAGGAGCTGCTGGTTTTATCGGCGCTAACTTCATTAAGTATTTGCTTAATAAGAAGTATCAAAACGAGGATATCAAAGTAATTGTTCTCGATGCACTAACTTATGCAGGCAATTTAGGTACTATCAAAGCCGACATTGACAACAAGCGTTGTTTCTTTGTAAAGGGAGATATTCGTGATGCTCAATTGCTCGATAAGCTATTTGCAGAACACGACATTGATTACCTTGTCAATTTTGCAGCAGAAAGCCATGTCGATCGTTCTATCGAAGATCCTCAGCTATTCCTTTCTGTAAACATCTTGGGTACACAATGCCTTATGGATGCCGCTAAGCGTGCATGGGTAACAGGTAAAGATGCGCAAGGCTATCCTACATGGAAAGCTGGTAAGCGTTATCATCAGGTATCTACCGATGAGGTGTATGGCTCACTAGGTGCTGAAGGCTATTTTACAGAAGCTACACCGCTCTGCCCTCATAGCCCATATTCGGCATCTAAAACAAGTGCCGATCACTTCGTAATGGCATACAAAGATACTTTCCACATGCCTGTTAGTATTACACGATGCTCTAACAACTATGGTCCTTATCACTTCCCAGAGAAGCTGATACCATTAATTATCAACAACATTCTTAAAGGCAAGAGCCTTCCTGTATATGGAGAGGGCTTAAATGTACGCGACTGGCTCTATGTAGAGGATCATTGCAAAGCCATTGATATGGTGGTGCGTGAGGGGCGCGAAGGTGAGGTTTACAACGTAGGTGGACACAATGAAATGAAGAATATTGACATCGTAAAGCTCACTATTAAGACCATCCACGATATGATGGAAGCCGATAAGAGCTTGCGTAAGATATTAAAAAAGCAAGAGAAAGATGCTAACGGCGATATTACCATCGATTGGATCAATAATGCTCTTATTACCCATGTACCCGATCGCTTAGGACACGACGCACGCTATGCTATCGATCCTACTAAGATTAAGAACGAACTGGGCTGGTATCCTGAAACAATGTTTGCTGAAGGCATTGTGAAAACTATCAAATGGAATCTTGAAAATCAGCAGTGGATAGAAGAGGTTACTTCAGGCGATTACCAAAAGTATTACGATATGATGTACACCCAAAAGGGGCGTTAAAACAAAATAATAAAGAGCTAGACTGTGAAAAATATTCAGTCTAGCTCTTTTCTATTAATATATAAAACCTAATAAAAGTAATGAAAAAGATCTTATTACTTGGCGCTGGGGAGCTAGGAAAGGAGTTTACCATAGCTGCAAAACGTGCAGGACAATATGTTATTGCTTGTGATCATTACAACAATGCGCCTGCTATGCAAGTGGCTGACGAACGTGAGGTTATCAATATGCTAGATGGTGATGCGCTACAAGCTATTGTTGAGAAGCACGCTCCAGATATGATTATCTGTGAAATAGAAGCTATCCGAACCGAGAAACTGTTCGACTTTGAAGCACAGGGTATACAAGTAGTTCCCTCTGCAAAAGCTGTCAACTATACGATGAACCGCCGTGCTATTCGCGATCTTGCTTCACAAAAACTGGGCTTGCGCACTGCAAAATATCGCTATGCTAGCACTTACGACGAATTTACTGTAGCCGTAAACGAAATCGGTATTCCTTGTGTGGTAAAGCCATTGATGAGTTCTAGCGGACATGGTCAAAGTTATATTCACGAAAAGAACGACATTGATCCTGCTTTCCATGCAGCAATGGAGGGCGCACGTGGCGATGTTAAGGAGATCATCATCGAAGAGTTTATCCACTTCGATCGTGAATTTACCCTCCTCACTGTAACCCAAAAGAATGGTAAAACTCTTTTCTGCCCTCCTATCGGTCATGTGCAAAAAGGGGGCGATTACCGTGAGAGCTGGTTACCCTTTGCACTTCCTGAAACTGCTTTAAAAGAGGCTCAACACATAGCAAAAGAAGTTACTAGTGCGCTAACAGGTTATGGTATTTGGGGTGTAGAATTCTTCTATACTACCGATGGGGAAGTAATCTTTTCTGAACTTTCTCCTCGACCACACGACACTGGTATGGTAACACTTGCCCACACAACCAATCTTAGTGAGTTTGAACTCCACTTCCGTGCTGCTATGGGATTTCCTATCCCAGCCATTCACTTAGAGCATGCTGGTTGTTCGGCAGTTATCCTATCACCTATAGAGAGTGATAAACAGCTAGATTACAATCTCACTGCTGCTTATGAAGAAGATAAGACTTATATTCGCATCTTTGGCAAGCCTGTAGCTCATGTAGGCAGACGCATGGGAATAGCTCTTTGCTATGATGATATTGATACTGATATTGATAAGTTGAGAGAGCGTACAAAAGCTGTAGCACAAGCCGTACTCGGTACTGATCCCTATATGAAGAAATAGGAGCTGGCGGAACTATAACTCTTTTAACTCCTAAGCCCAACTTATCCCTGTGAAACATTACCTTCTCCTATGATAGACGTAGTGGGATTATCTTAAAATATTGAGCATATAGCAAAATGAAATGAACCTCGAAAGTGTTATTCAACTTTCGGGGTTCACTTTATTTGTAGTTCCTAATTAAGTCGTATTGAGAGTCATTTTATAAGCTATTCAATAGGTCTGTTTTACCTTCGTTGACAAGCTTTACAATAAGTTCTCCAAACAAAGTGTTTTGCCATGCAAACCAAGGGCGTGTGAAGTTGTTAGCATCGTCCTTATGAAACGACTCGTGGATAAAGCCTGTGCCAGCGTCAGTGTTGAGGAGCATGGTGAGACACTGTTTTATTTCTTCATCACTGGTAGATGTAAAAGCGCGCATCATGATAGACATGGGCCATATCATATCCACGCCAATATGTGGTCCCCCAATGCCTTCACCTGCTTTGCCACGGTGGAAGAAAGGATTATCCTCGCTCCAAACAAGACGGCGTGTGTTTTGGTAAATAGGGTCGTTAACATCTACATCGCCAAGGTAAGGCATGGCTAAAAGGCTTGGAACATTGGCATCGTCCATAAGAAGATGATTACCAAAGCCGTCTACCTCGAAAGCATATACTTTGCCATATTTTGGATGGTTGTATACAGCATATTCGCTTAAAGCTTTGCTTACTTCGCTTGCTAACGACGAACATTCTGCGGCAGTAGTGGCATCATTATTAATGGAGGAAAGGATTTCTGCCGACTTCTTGAGCGATGATACTGCCATAAAATTGGAAGGAATGAGAAATTGGAATGTAGTAGCATCATCGGAAGGACGGAAAGCTGAAGCAATAAGCCCTACTGCTTTAACAGGAGTACCCCAACCTGCATTGCTTAGCGTGTCGTAAGCACGGTCGGTAATGCGAAGGAAAGAGTAGGATCCTCTGCCATTTTTCTTTTGTTGTTCGCGAAATACTATCAACACATTCTTAATAGCTTTTTGCCATTCTTCGCCAAAGATACTTGCATCGCCCGTAGTTTTCCAGTAAGCGTATGCTAAACGAATAGGGTAGCAAAGTGAGTCGATTTCGTATTTACGCTCATGCAATTCAGGTTTCATACCAGTATCTGCCATATTCTCGCCCTTTGGGTCGGGGGTGCGATTAAAGCCATTTGCGTAAGGGTCAATATTGATAAACTTAAATTGGCGTAGGATAGTGCCTTTGATCATGTCCTTGATGCGCTTGTCCTTATTGGCAAATTGTAGGTAGGGCCACACTTGCGCTCCAGAGTCGCGAAGCCACATAGCAGGAATGTCGCCTGTATATACGAAGGTGTCAGGATTACCATTAGCATCTACCGTATAATGTACTGTGGTGTCAAGGGTATTTGGAAAGCAATTTTCAAACATCCATGCAAGCTTTTTGTTTTTTAGCATCTTTACGATGCGTTTTATCTCCTTATCAATCACGTCCGATTTGAATAAACGATTGGCTTCTTTAGGTCGTTTACTGATATAGGTCGTGATAGCATCGTTTGTACAAGTATGCGTAAGCGCTTTTTTAAGCGTAGTAGTTTCGTGAGCAATTGCGCTCTGACAAAGAAATGAGCATACTACGGCAGCGAGAAATGATTTATTCATTGATCAGTTTTTGTTATATTAATGATAGATTATAATATATGCAAAGATAGTGCAAACGACGGAAAATGAAAGCTTACTTTCAAAATTCCGAGTGTAGCCTATCTTCTACAAAGGTAGTCAATTTTTTCTAATAAAAATCATTGTTACCTGGCTACGCTATAAAGTTTTGAGTGGTAAGTGTTAAGTTTTTAAGTGGCTAAAGATCATCTTCTTACTATAAAAAGATTATCGTTTCAAACCATTTTTAATTTATTTTTATGTAAAAAATAAATTATTTTTATTCTGTTTTTAATTTATTTTTTCTAATAATAATTGATGTTCTGTCATTAAAACAGTCAGCAATTACTATTAAAACAGTATCCTATTAGTACGTAAAAGACTGTTATGAAAGTTTTAATGGAGCCTTATGCAAGTTTGTAAAGATAGTGCAAATGAGCGCAAAGGAAACTTACTTGGACATTCCCGAATGCCGCCTATCTTATACAAAGATAGTGCAAATGAGTGCAAAGTAAGCTTGCTTACAATTTGCCGAATGCCGCCTATCTTATACAAAGATATTAAAGATATTGGAAAAAAGGTATATTTCTAAGGTGTAGCCTAATTTTATGCCTACCTTTGTTTTGTAATTTTAAATGTTTTAAAAAGAAGTAATTATGAAGCAAATATATGTGTATGGACTTATGCTTTTTGGTTTTATAAGTCTAGGATCGGTAACGGTGAAGGCTCAATGTCCTATTAAAGATGCTATTATGGGCGATGTACCTGATGATAGCGAAGAGCAAGAGGATACTTATTCGTGGGTAGAAAAATTGAAGCATAATGATCAATCAGAATATACTCCCAATACGCTTATTGTATCTTACGATGCTAAGGTAGGAAAGAAACCTTTGCTAAAGGCGATCAAGAAAAATAAATGCGAGTTGCTAAATGATTATAAGCGCATTAGCAGTGTGGCTATCAAGATTCCCACAATATGGAATATCAATGATGCAATGTTAGCATTTAAGCCCGCAAAAGATTCAGTAAATTCGTATATAGCAGATAATCAGTAAGATAAGAAAGTGTAAAGGATAAAAGGGTTACGAGTTGGAAACGAGCGAGTTTCTTACCCTTTCTTTATTCTGCAATGTCTCAAAGAACACTTAAATAGCTGTTGCAAAGGTATGCATTTCTTGTGAAAAAAACGACAGAACTACCGTATTTTACACTTTTTTAGACAAAATATTTGTTCGTTTCGGATAAAAAACATATCTTTGAAGTGAGAATTTTAATTTAATGTCAAACCATCTATTTTTAAAATTATAGAAAAGAAAAAACTTGAATTAGAGGTGGTTCATGGAATTGAGAAGGTAAACAGTAATACCTTGAGTCATGTTAAAGGCGGAATTTTTGATCCTGCCGAAGAGAAATGTTGTGATATTCAATTCTCTTGCAACAACAAAGGATGGAAGATATCCACCAAGGGGAATCTTAGTGCTCAGGCACTCTCAGTGCTTTAAATGAATTTGTCCATCAGTTCGTTAATGAACTGATGGATTCTTAAAGAATGAAGGTTATGGGTGATTATACTATTTCAAGATATACCTCTTTGTTTACAACGAAAAGGAATAATACAGACGAGTTTCTTATTTATAGTTCCATAACAAACTGTTTTATAAATGTTAGCGAAGATGTTTTTCAAAAGATAAATCTCGCAAGAAAGAACGGGAACATAAATAAATCTTTGTTTTCTAAGAATACTTTTGAGTTTCTTAAGGAGGCAAAAATAATAGTAGCTCCTACGGCAGATGACGCATTTGTAAGACAATGTGAGATAGATACTTATATAAGTAATTATGCTTCTTCTCATATGTCGTTATCTTTAGCACCAACATCATCATGTAATTTTGTATGTCCATATTGCTATGAAAAATCCAAACCAAATAATACTATGTCAGACAGTACTATAGACAGCTTGATTAAGTTTATTAATGGGCATGAGCAGGTAAAAACAGTAGGAATAACTTGGTATGGAGGAGAACCTTTAGTTGCATTTGAAACGATAAAAAAAATAGTAGAAAGAATAGATTCTGATTGCCGCACAAAATTAATTTCTCAGGATATTGTAACTAATGGATACAACTTTAATGATAAAGTTATAGAGTTCTTTAAGTGTCATCCCCTTAATAGAATTCAAATTACTATTGACGGCCCAGAGGAAGAACATAACAAATTAAGAAAACTCGCTAATGGAAAAGGTACATATAATAGGATAATTAGTAATATCTCTTCTATTATTCAAGGACTTCCTGATACTCATGTAGTAATAAGGGTCAATATTGGTAAAGACAATCAAGACGGGTATTCAATTCTTTGTAAAGAATTGCAAGAGAGATTTCCTAATAAAATATCGGTGTATCCAGGCTTTATTAGAATTCATGATGAGAATCAAACACATTTAGTCTGTGATTCAATGGAGCAAAAAGATGCTATTGCTTTTTATGAAAAATTAGAAAACGAAAGAAGTATTAATATTGACTATTACCCCCATCTTTGCCAAAAGCGTGGATGTGTGGCAACTTGCTCAACTGCTTATGTTGTCGGTCCATTGGGAGAGCTTTATAAATGTTGGAATGATATGGGGAATGAAGAAATGATTGTTGGTAATATTGCCAGCGAAAAGTTAATACGACCGGATCTCTACAATCAATATATGGTAGAAGGGCCATGGATCTCTGATGACGATTGTAAGAAATGTTTTTTCTTACCGATATGTAGTGGAGGGTGTGCATGGCAACGTGTAAGAAACAAATTTCATGGAGGCTTATATAATTTCTGTAGTATTTACAAGGAAGGCGGAATAGATAAATTCTTAAAACTCTATTATAATAAAAGCATAGCTCTGAATAAAAAGTCATAAAGAAAGTATGAATGCACGTTTCTTTTTCTCTCTCATATTTTTTCATTTTAGTATAGTTGTCTTTTCTCAAACATTCTGCATGAAAGGGACTGTAGTTTCTTCAGACACACAAACTCCATTAGAATTTGCAAATGTTACCCTTTCTGACAGGGATGGTAAAATATTACAAGGAACTATCACGGATAGTTTAGGAAGATTCTATCTTATTGTAGACAGTCATGTTCAACCAATAGGAAAGAATCTGACAGTTTCTTATCTTGGTTACGAAAGTCTCAGGCAGCCAGTGGATAAAGAAGATATCGGTGTGATATCACTGAATCCTTCTGTTAAAGCGTTGCAAAAAGTAGTCGTGGCAGGAAGGAGGTCTCCGTTTACAATGAAAGGAGGTACATTTACTACCAATATACAAAAAAGCATTTTAAAAGATGCAGGAAACGCAATGGATGTTTTAAAACAATTACCACTAATAAATATTAAAAATGATATTGTCAACATATTCGGGAAAGGAGAAGCACTAATATACATTGACAACAAGGAACTTCACAGCAATGAGGATTTGCTTAAACTCTCTTCAAAAAAGATAAAAAAAATAGATATTATAACCACGCCTGGCGTGCAATATTCAGCTTCGGTAGGTGCTGTGATAAAAATAACTACAACTACTCAAGATGAAGGCTTTTCTGGGTTAATCAACACGAAAGTCCAAAGAGGAGAAGATTGGAGTGAAATGTTTTTGACCAATCTTTCGTATACAAAAAATGGATTTTCTTTTTTTACAGACTATTCAATGCAGGATTTAAGAATGAAACAAAATCAACAGACAGATGTGGAAATAAACGGATTGTCTCATAATCTGATATATTCAAATAACAAATTAAACTTAAGCAGGAGGACTCACAATCTTGGTATAGCAGCAGAATACAAGGCTTCAGATAAACATTTATTTGGCATCAGATACAATCATTCCTTTCTAGCCGATGGATACTACAATATATTTGGAGAAACAACAGCTTATATAGGCTCGAAAAAAGATGCAGAATACAGTCAAATATCACATTACACCCCGAATGGTAATGGTGGGAATATGAATATGTTCTATAAGGGAAAAATTTCCAAGTGGAGCGTTGACTTTAATGCAGACTACATGTATGGGCAAACAAAAACATTAGCCTCTTACGATAATACCGAGCATGTAAATAGCATATGTAATATCGTAAACAGTAATAGCAAGAACGACTATCGATTAAGCGCCTTAAGATTAGAGTTGTCAAGAGTAATTGGCAATTCCTCTGTCTTGTTTGGAGCTGACTATGCAAAAACGCGAAACAATTCATATTACAATAACGATGATAGGGATTTGAAAAACGACCTTCCAGAAACATATACAATAAATAAACAAGATCTATTTTCACTTTTCCTTAATTATAAGTGTAATGCATATGATTTTGATATAGAGATGGGATTGAGATATGAATTTGTCAATCAGCTTTATTACATTAACAGTGTAAAAAAAGCCGATCAGAGCAAAACATATAGCAATTTTTCCCCCACATTTATCATTTCACACTCTTTCTTTAATGAGAAGATGAATATGGCTTTAAGTTACAGGAGGGTTGTAAACAGACCATCCTATTACCAGCTAAGAAGTGACGTTCAGTACAACTCACCATATTCTTATGAGGCAGGAAATCCTTTGTTGCAGAACACGTATATTGATGATATCAGTTATACAGTATCATATTTAGACTTGAATCTCATAGCGTCCTATAAATTATATCATGACAAAATATTGTTTACAATAGATCAATTTGAGGATAAAGCCATCACCTTTTCTCGTTTTACAAATATGGATGGCTTTAAAAAGTTCAGTATCGCATCGGTTTGGGATCCAACGTTCTTTAAAATATGGAATCCTGAGATAGAGGTTGGATTTGAAAAACAATTTTTCAAATTAAATAATGGGAATGCTGTCAAGTCCTATAATAGACCTTACCTCTATGTAAGCTTGTATAATATTATCAGGTTTCCACACACACTTTCTTTTGTAACCCAAGCCAAATATTGGACTTCATACAATTCTGGGATTTCCTGCGAATACAGTGGAATGTTTGTAGATGCATATATACAAAAATATTTTTTTGATAAGACAATGGTTTTAAAAATAGGAGCGGAAAATATTTTTAACACTAACAAAGACAAATGGGAGATGGCATTCAATACAGTAAATTACAAAAAGAATGCCAATAATGACAGTCGATTCATCTACATTTCGTTTATATACAACTTTCATAATGCAAAGAAGTATACAGGAAAAGGTACCCGGAATTCTGAGCGAAATCGTTTGAATACCCTATAAAATGATAAAATTTAGAAAACAATCAGATTCTATGGATTGTGGAGTTGCTTGCCTGGCCATGATTATGTCATGTTTTGAAAAGCAACCCAATGTTAATCAAATTGAGATGTTATGTTCACTTGATAGAAGTGGCGTATCTCTTCTTGGTATCAGCAAAGCAGCAGAAAACCTCGGCTTTAAGACAGTTGGAGGACGTTTGAGTTTTGATATACTTGTTCATGAAGTTCCACTGCCTTGCATTGTCCATTGGAATCAAAATCATTTTGTAGTTGTCTATAAAATAAAGAAGCACAAAAAAGAGAAACACACCGTCTTTGTGGCAGACCCAGGCAAAGGACTTGTAACCTATACGAAAGAGGAATTTTGTGAGCATTGGGTAAGCACTAAAACTGAAGGTGAGGAGAAAGGTATTGCCCTGCTCCTCGAACCGACGGAACAATTCTACGTACAAAAGACTGAGGAGACTATCCCCACGCATAACCGGGTGAAGTTTCTTTGGAGCTATCTCAAAAAATACAAGCGTTTCTTTACGCAACTCATTCTCGGTCTGTTGCTCGGCTCGCTTCTGCAACTAGTCTTTCCTTTCCTCACCCAAGCCATCGTTGATACGGGTATCGGAGGAAAGGATATCGGGTTCGTATGGTTGGTGCTGCTAGCTGAAATGACGCTCCTCTTCAGTCGAACAGCCATTGACTTTATCCGCTCAAAGATACTCCTGCACATCTCCACACGTATCAACATCTCGCTCATATCGGATTTCTTCATCAAATTGATGAAACTGCCGATGAAGTTCTTCGACACCAAATTGATGGGCGACCTTTTGCAACGCATTGAAGATCATCGCCGTGTGGAGCAGTTCCTTACCTCAAGCAGTCTAAGTCTGCTCTTCTCTTTCTTCACATTTCTGGTCTTTGGTGTCGTCCTTGCTGTCTATAATCTTGGCATTTTCCTTGTCTTCCTCTTGGGGACATCGCTTTACGCAGGCTGGATTATCCTCTTTCTAAAAAAACGCAGACAGCTGGACTATAAGTATTTCGAGCAGGCTGGTCGTAACCGCAACGTTACCTACCAACTCATAGGCGGTATGCAGGAAATCAAACTGCAGGGGTGCGAACAGCGCAAACGGTGGGAATGGGAGGACGTGCAAGCCGACTTGTTCAAG
>QWCD01000161.1_pt1 | contig 32901 bp, 28 predicted proteins | sample 1972461 | NCBI WGS metagenome assembly QWCD01 (sample SAMN09866717, study PRJNA288562) | Human vaginal metagenome isolate term4_vaginal, whole genome shotgun... | isolation source: vagina | host: Homo sapiens | place: USA: California | reverse complement strand
AACGGCTGGTATTCTTGTAGAACCACCAACTAGTAGTACTTTTTCTATATCATTGTGACTTAATCCAGTATCTTCTAATGCTTGTCTTACTGGTTTTAAAGATTCTTCAACTAAATCAGATGTTAACTCATCAAATTTAGATCTTGTAATATCCATATTTAAGTGAACAGGAGTTCCGTTTACTGCAGAAATAAATGGTAAGTTAACATTTGTAGAAACTCTTGTAGATAATTCTTTCTTAGCATTTTCTGCAGCATCTTTAAGTCTTTGTTTTGAAGTAGGATCTTTTCTTAAATCTACACCGTTTTGTTTCATGAATTCATCTGCTAAGTAGTTCAATAATTTTTCATCAAAATCATCCCCACCTAGTCTGTTGTTACCACGTGTAGCTAATACTTCAAATACTCCATCTCCAACTTCAAGAATTGAAACATCAAATGTACCGCCACCTAAGTCATAAACCATAACTTTGTGTTGATCAGTTTCTTTATCAATACCATAAGCTAATGCAGCTGCTGTTGGTTCGTTGATAATTCTTTTTACGTTTAATCCAGCAATCTTACCAGCGTTTTTAGTTGCTTGTCTTTGAGAGTCTGTAAAGTATGCAGGAACTGTAATTACAGCTTCTGTAACTTCTTCCCCTAAATAGCTTTCAGTATCAGCTTTTAATTTTTGTAAAATCATCGCCGAAATTTCTTCTGGTGTATAATCTTTTCCATCAATATTAACTTTGTATTCAGTACCCATTTCTCTTTTAATTGAAGTGATTGTTCTATCTGGGTTTGTAATTGCTTGTCTTTTTGCTGTTTCTCCGACTAATCTTTCACCATCTTTAGTGAACGCTACAATTGATGGAGTAGTTCTATTACCTTCGGAGTTAGGAACTATAACTGATTCTCCACCTTCCATAACTGCTACTGCTGAATTTGTTGTACCTAAATCAATACCTATTACTTTACTCATTATAAAATCCCCCTTTAGATTTTTATCTATATTAAAAATTCTTATTTACTAACTTTGACCATTGCAGGCCTAATGCATTTGTTATTTAAAATATATCCTTTTTGGAATACTTCTAGTATCTTATCTGATCCTTTATCACTATCTTCAGTAATAACTGCATGATGATAATTTGGATCAAATTTATCTGAACAATCTACTTCTTCTAAGCCAAAATCCTTTAATGATAGAAGTAAGTTATCTCTAATTAACTCTATTCCACTAGAAAACTCATCTTTTTCTTCCTTACTATCAATAGCTCTGTCTAAATCATCTATTATAGGTAGAATTTTCAAAATTAAAGACTCATTAGCCAATTCAATAGACTGCTGTTTTTCTCTATTTGTTCTATTTTTATAATTTATAAAATCTGCTTGTAATCTTTTTAAAGAATCTTTTAAATCCTCTATTTCAGTATTTACTACCTCATCTTTATCAAGATTAATTTCTTCTTCTTTAGAATCATTGTCGTTTTTATTAGTATCTTTTATTCCTAAGTCGTGTTCTTCGTTTGTTGTATTATTTGAAGAATGACTTGTTTTCATATTTTCTTCATTATCTTTCATAATAATCCCCCCTAATAATTAATCCGTTAATTCTTCTCGATAATTTAAACATAGCTTCTATTGATAGTTCATAATTCATTCTCATGGGAGCTACGATAGCTATAACACCGATATTGTTTTTATTGAAGAAATAAGAACTTTTAATAATTGTATTTTCAACAAGAGTTTGTTCATTATTCTCATTCCCAATTTTAATGTCTAAAAAATTATCTGAAGAATTTAGAATACTTACAATTTTATCTTTGTCTTCAAGGTACTCTATTATGCTTTGAACTTTGCTTAAGTCATTGTATTCACTATATTTGAAAATATTTGATAAACCTTCAACAGAAACATACATAGAAGATAACTTATCTTTTTCATTTTCAATAATTTCGGTAATCGCTCCTTTAAAAAGATCATTATACTTATATTTTGAAGAAAATTCGTCTAAATTATCATAAACTTCATTTAGGTTTTTCCCTAAGAAAAGTTTTTTTAATAGAAAATTTATCTTAATCAATTCGTTTTGTTGAATGATTTGCTCTGATGAAATTACAGTATGATTTAAATCACCAGAATCATATAAAGTTAATAATACATAATTATATTCACTGATTGGAAGCAACTCTATGTGAGATAGACGCATCTTATATGATTTTTTTAACATAGAAATCACCGGATACTGGGTTATCTCAGATATGAATTGTGAAGAAGATTTAATTAATTTTTCTGGTTCAACAATTCTTTCATATGGCTTCCTTATAGACATTAATGAAGAACTAGATTCGTCACTTTTATACAGTTTATCCAGGATATAATCTACATACAATCTGAAAGCTTTTTGCGATGGGATTCTTCCCGATGAAATATGGGATTGGACTAAATATCCTAAATCACCTAAATCGCTCATTTCGTTTCTAATTGTTGCTGGACTAAATCCTATATTATAATTTTTCGATAAAACACGTGATCCGATTGGTTGAGCTGTCTTTATATAATTATCTATAGTAGCTAGTAAGATATTAAATTTTCTTTGCGTTAAATGTTCATTCAAAATCTCACCTCTTTTTTGTTAGCAACCTATTACCTTGAGTGATAATAAAATTATACATCACGATTACTACTATGTCAAGTGTTAAACTAAAATATCTATAAAAAAAGTATTAGATATGAAAAATCCCTGATCTGTAAAGCTTAAATGATTATTTTCTAATGTTAATAATCTTTCTTTAATCCACTTATCTATCATGTTTTTGTTATTCTTATATAAATCTATGCCAAACTTTTGATCGTATTCTTTTAAATCTAATCCTTCTTTTAATCTCATATTAGTTATTATAAATTCAAATTCTCTCTTTTCTAAATCAATATTCTCTGAAAAATTTATTGGCTTTTGTTCATTTATTATTTTTATCTTATAGTTAGGATAGAAAAACTCATTGGTATATCTTTTCTGGTTAATATATCCAGATGAAGATAATCCAAACCCATAATAATTTTCATCTTTCCAGTAAATTTTATTATGTTTGGATTCAAAATCGTCTTTTGCAAAATTTGAAATTTCATAGTGATTATAATCTTCTAACCCTTTACAGATTTTTACATACATTTTATATTCGATATCGTCATTTCTATTGATATCTTCATAATCTTTATAAAATTTAGTTCCTGGTTCTAGAATCATGTTATACCAGGATACGTGATTTGGAGCAAGTTTTCTTATATAATTAAGATCATTGTCCAAAGATTCTAAAGTTTGATTTGGAAATCCGAATATTAAATCAATTGAAATATTATCAATATATTGTTTAAATATCTCAAAAGATTTTAAAACATCTGTTACTTTATGTCCTCTTCCTAAAAATCTGTTATATTCATCATTGAATGATTGAACACCCAAAGAGATTCTATCTACACCAATACTTTTATATGATTCTATTTTTTCTTTTGTGACAAATTCAGGATTACATTCAATAGTAAATTCCTTTATTTGTAAATCAAAACACTTATTTAAGAGATTGTATATTTCTTTAATATATTTTGAATCTACAAGATTGGGAGTTCCTCCACCTATATAAATGGTATCTATCTTCTCATTTGGATTTTTGTAAATAGTTATTTCTTTCTGTAGTAATCTAAAGTATTCATCAACTCTATTATATTGTTTTGTCATGGTTGAAAAATCACAGTAATTACATTTATAGTCGCAAAAAGGTATGTGAATATAAATTCCTTTCATAATTCCTCCTACAAAAATAAGCCAAACTTTCGCTTGGCTTAATAATTTTAATTTCCTTCATCGTATTTTAATACTGATAAGAAAGCTTCTTGAGGAACATCTACACTACCTACAGACCTCATTCTCTTCTTACCTTCTTTTTGTTTTTCTAAAAGTTTACGTTTTCTAGTTATATCTCCGCCGTAACATTTAGCAAGTACATCTTTTCTGTATGCTTTAATAGTTTCTCTTGCTATTATCTTGTTTCCTATAGCTGCTTGTACAGGAATTACAAATTGATGTCTAGGTATTTCATCTTTCAGTTTTGTTACTATTTTTCTAGCTCTTTCATAAGCCAAGTCTTCATGTACAATAATTGTTAAAGCGTCGACTTTTTCTGAATTAATCATTATTTCAAGTTTTATTAAATTTGATTTTTCATATCCAATTAATTCATAATCTAATGATGCGTAGCCTCTAGTTTTTGATTTTAATGCGTCATAGAAATCATAAATCACTTCATTTAGTGGTAATTTATACTTTATAGTTACTCTCTTTTCATCAAGATATGTCATATCTATGAAAGTACCTCTTTTGCCTTGACAAAGTTCCATGATTACTCCTACATAATCAGTAGGTGTCATAATTTCTGCATGAACAACAGGTTCTTCAACATAATCTATTTCAGTCTCTTTTGGGAAATTCGTAGGATTTTGGATCTCTATTTCAGTGCCATCTTTTTTATGAACTTTATAGATTACGCTTGGCGCAGTAGCAATGATATCAAGGTCGAATTCTCTATCTAGTCTTTCTTGAATGATTTCCATGTGTAATAGTCCTAAAAATCCACATCTCAATCCAAAACCTAATGCTATTGACGTTTCGTTTTCAAATGTTAAAGCCGCATCATTAACTTGTAACTTTTCTAAAGCATCTCTTACAGAATTAAAATCTTCTCCTTCAGCTGGATAAATACCACAATACACCATTGGCGTCACTTGCTTATATCCTTCCAAAGGTTTATCAACAGGATTGTTTTTATCAGTAATAGTGTCGCCCACTCTTGCATCCTTTACATTCTTAATGCTGCAAACAACATATCCAACATCTCCAGCACTGATTTCATCAGTGCTTATCATTCCAGAAGAAGTATATCCACATTCAGTAACTTCAAATGTCTTGTTTGTAGACATCATTAATATTTCTGATCCAGGTTTTATGCATCCATCAAAAACTCTTACATAAACGACAACACCTTTGTAAAAATCATAATAAGAGTCAAATATTAATGCTTTTAAAGGTTTATTTTCATCGCCGATTGGAGCTGGAACATTTTTTACAATATCTTCTAATACATCTACAATATTTATTCCTTCTTTAGCGGATACTGCAGGAACATTTTCAGCATCTAATCCAATAATATCTTCTATCTCTTTCTTTGCAAAATTAATGTCAGCACTCGGTAAATCAATCTTGTTAATAACTGGTAAAATTTCTAAATCTTGATCAATGGCTAAGTATACATTTCCAAGTGTTTGTGCTTCTACACCTTGAGTTGCATCAACAATTAATACAGCACCCTCACATGCTTTTAATGATCTGCTAACTTCATAAGTAAAGTCTACGTGACCAGGAGTATCTATCAAATTAAGTATATATACGTTATTATCTTTTGCTTTGTAAAACAATTTTATGGCTTTTAATTTGATTGTTATTCCTCTCTCACGCTCTAAATCCATGGAATCTAAAACCTGTTCACTCATTTCTCTATGAGTGAGCATACCAGTTTCTTCAATTAATCTATCAGCTAAAGTTGACTTTCCATGATCTATATGTGCAATTATCGAAAAATTTCTTACGTATTTTATATCATATTTCATTTAAATCTCCTAAATCGAACCAATTTTATCAACGGGATATAGTCTAAAGAAAACAACACCAAGTATGTAATCTTTTTTTATAGGCCCAATATACCTGCTATCATTATAACTACCATGCTCTCTATCATCATTTATGACAAAATATTCGTCGTCATCTAAAACCCATTTATTATTATTCAACTTCTTCGATTGTTGTAATAAAATATATGGTTCATATATTTTCTTTCCATTAATAAATATATCATCATTTATAATTTCAACGGAATCTTTTGGTTTAGCAATAACTCTTGCGATACAAATTTTTGAATTTTTTTCATCATAATACTCAACTATATCAGTATTTTTTATGTATCCAGTTACCTTATTCAATTTATTAATTAGTAAAAAATCTCCTGAATTAAGTGTTGGACTCATGTTAGATGTTTTTAAAAATTGCGTTTCTAATATATAAGTTTTGATTACAAATACAACAATAAATGCTATAAATATTGTAAAAAGTATATTTGATAACTTGCTATTCATAAATTTCTTCATATTATCACCATTCTTTACCAACCTATTATAACATAATTTGCGAATAATGTTCTAGATTACTTGAAATAATTAAATCTATAGTGTATAATAATAACACTGTTCAAAAATAAAGGAGGGATATTATGGCAAATATTAAATCAGCAATTAAAAGAATTGATGTAACTAAACTTGAAACAGCTAGAAATAAATCTAAAAAATCAGCTATCAAAACTTTTATTAAGAAATTTGAAGCAGCGATTGAAAAAAACGATAAAGAAGATGCTACTAAATTATTTCACTTAGCAACTAAAAAGATTGATCAAGCCGCAAGCAAAAACACAATTTCTAAAAACAGTGCAGCTAAAAAAATTAGCAGAATGGCTAAAGAATTGAACAAATTAGCATAATAATAATGTAAAGGATCCATTACATTATTTAAAGGTTGAATTAAATTCAACCTTTATTTTTTTGCTAAAATATCGCATATACTATTTTCAATATAATACTTTGAGTTTAAAGTATTAGATTTTAAAGTTATTTCTATTTCGTACATTTTATGAATAGCAAATCTTAATTGATCATATCTCCAAATTTTAACAAAATTTTGAATTTTGTTTAGCTCATATGATGAAATTTTTAACTTTTTTGTAATTTCATTTGGAGATACTTTTAAACGCAACAATTCTTTTAAATATAATAAATTTCTAAACAGTCTAATAATCATATGAAGTGTTTTAAAACTATCTGATGTATCATTTATCAGTAAATCTAAATAGTATATTGTCTCAGATAAATTTTTCTGTGCTATTGAATCCGTTAAATCAAATATATTTTTATCATACTGATTTATTAAAGAATTCAAATCTTGTTCTGTTATTTCTTCTTTTTCTAAGTTTTTAAATTTATCAAGTTCATTATTAACATCAATTAATGTCTTTTCAGAATTTTTAATAAGATATAGAGAATACTCAATGAAAATATTAACAATATTATTATTAAGCTTCTTACCTTTTAGATAATTAATTATATATGCTTTGAATTGATTTCTGTTTAACTTATTGAATTCAATATCAGCACCATAATGTGCTATTTCTTTCAATAATTTCGACTTAAATACATTGCCGTATGATGTTATGATTATCAAAGTATATTCTGGAATATTTTTAATATAAAGCATCAGCTTGTCAATGTTATCTTTATTTTTAGAAATTCCTGTTTTGCTTAAGTCTACATCATCTATTAAAATAAGCCTTTTATCACTGAACATAGGAATAGTCTCGGATGAGCTATATATTTTTTCAAAATCTGATAAGTCGTATTCATCAAAACTTTGAGCATTGTAGTGTTCTTTAATTAATGATAGATATTTTTCTATATAAAATTTTTCTTCTCCGTGTATCAGTACTAAATTGGATAGTAAATTATTATCTAATTTTTGTTTCGCCAATGAAAAATCCATTTTTCACTCCTCTATTTTTAAAGTAAAGCAATATAACAACTGTCGTAATAATCGAATTCTGTTCTTCTACTAGAAAATGAATAATCGAATATTTATCTCTATTGGCTCTAATAGAATTAAAAAATTTGCTAGAAACAACCTCGATATTTCCATCTAAATCAGTTCTTTTTATAGGGATTTTAAGTTTATTTAATCTATCTAATGTTTGATGATGTGGGTGTCCATATTCATTCCTTAATCCTACAGAAATAACAGCCAATTTCGGTCTAACTGTTTTTAAAAAATGAGAATCTGAACTACTTTTACTTCCGTGATGAGAAACTTTTAATATATCAGATTTAATATCATCTTTTAAAATATTTCTTTCATACTCACCAGAAATATCACCCGTAATAAGTAATGAAATATTATTAATATATAATTTGTAAACAATAGATTTGTCGTTTTCTTCGTTACTAATCGGTTTATCTATAATCTTAATATCAACATTACCAATTCTTATATTTTGTTTGTTTCGTAAGCTTACATAAACATTGCCCTGATTATATTTCTTTTTTAATATTTTGTCTCCATTAATTCTGGATAAAACTATTGGATTATATGATTTGTTAATATTTATTAGATTTTTACTATGATCCTCATCAAAATGTGTTAAAAACACATACTCAAGGTTATTTAAACCTATTTTATGAAGATATTCCATAAGATTCTCTCCAGACTTATCTTCTGACTTATAAGATCCTCCCGTATCTATCATAAAGCTTTTAATATATTGTCTAACAAGTAAACAATCACCTTGGCCAATATCAACAAAATTTATCTTTGTAATTGGATTTATAATATTTAAAATTAAAGGTAATATTAAACTAAGGAATAACATATTTGTTAGAGTCTTTTTATTAAAATTATTTAAAGTTTTGATATAGTGCCTATTATATGTTGTAAATAATATTATATAATATAAAATTATCATTAAAATAGAAAAACTCATGAAATTAGTACTATGTATACCTAAAAAATCAATTGTAGCAAAAATATAGCTTATAGTTTTTAAACACAATTTTATAAGTTGAACAAATATATAATTGATACTATTAGGTATCAAAAGTACAATTGCAGTTAATTGGATTACCACTGTAAAAATCGGCAATATAATGGTATTTCCGATAATAAATCCTAAGGTGTATTCATTAAAAAATCTTAATTGTATCGGTAATAATATTAAATAAACCATTCCAGATAATAAAAAATAATTATATAATTTTTTATTATATTTTTTGAATCTAGGATACAAATAAATTATGGTAAATGTTGCTAAAAAAGAAAAAATGAATCCAACGTCTAACAAATTATAAGGGTTTATCAGCAAAATAATAATAGCTGCGATTGTTAAATTATTTAAATCAAACCAATCTATTTGCATTTGATTAGATAATTCTACTATCACTAACATTATAAAAGCTCTAACAATAGATGAAGGTAAACCTACTGCATATCCGTAAATTGCAATTAATATTAGTGAAATCCAAGAAATAAGTTTTCTATTAATCTTAAATATTCCAAATAATTTATTAAAAATGGTATATAAAATTATAATATGCAGTCCGCTTATCGCAAATACATGACTAATTCCTAGTGCGTTAACAGCATTTGTATAGTCATCGCTCAAAAAGTTAGAACCTGTAAATACAGATTTTAACACTGAAGATTCTTCGCCGTTAAAGTTGGAATCTAATTTAAAAACTATGTGATTTAAAACTAATTTTCTAATTTTTAATAGAGGTGATTTCGATTTCCCAATTATTTCTGGATTAGTTCTACAGTATATATCTCCATATATGTTATTTTTTAGCAAATAATTTTTATAGTTAAACATATATGGATTACCATTTGTGTAAGCCTTATTAACCTTTGATCTGATATTTACTTTATCACCAATTTCTAAATCTTTTTTAGTAGTTACTAAAAATTTTATATTGTTATTATTAGTTAGCTTTACAATATACTTTTTATTAGACCTATTTTTATTAATTACTACGGCATTAACATCTAAAAATTCATTATCTTTGATTGAATTGTATTTAGCATCAATTGTATTCAAATGAATTATAGTCAAAAAAAGTACTAGTAAAGATATAATAAGTTTCTTTTTATCTTTAAATAAAACTATACCTGTTACCACTACATCAATTGCAATAAATATAGGATTAAAATATATGTATAAAATTGTTGCTGAAATTATCTGTATCAAAATGATTGTAGTGATTAGCATTTTACACCTAATTAATAGGAATCACAGCAATTAGCTGTGATTCCTGATATGTTTATTTGCTTAAATTATAAAAAGTTTTTATCCCATCATAAACTGCAGTAGATTCTAGCATATCTTCAATTCTTAATAATTGATTATATTTGCAGATTCTATCAGTTCTTGAAGTTGAACCAGTTTTAATTTGTCCAGCATTTGTTGCAACCGCAACATCAGCTATAGTTGTATCTTCAGTTTCCCCAGATCTGTGAGATATTACAGCTGTATATCCATGTCTTTTTGCAAGTTCAATTGCATCAAGAGTTTCAGTCAAAGTTCCTATTTGATTTAATTTAATTAAAATAGAATTACAAACTCCCATTTCAATACCTTTTTGCAATCTCTTAACATTTGTTACAAATAAATCATCGCCGACTAATTGAATTTTAGAACCTAATTCTTGAGTCAATTTTTTCCAACCATCCCAATCATCTTCAGCTAATCCATCTTCTATAGAAATTATTGGATATTTCTCAACTAAGTTTTTGTAATATTCTATCATTTCGTCACTTGTTCTAACTGCGTTGTCTCCAGCCATGTTGTATTTACCATCTTCGTAGAATTCACTAGCAGCTGCATCTATAGCAATCATTACATCTTTTCCTGGTTCATATCCAGCTTTTTTTATAGCTTCAACTATAGTTTGTAATGCTTCTTCATTAGACTCAAGATTTGGTGCAAATCCACCTTCATCCCCAACAGCTGTATTTAGTTTTCTAGACTTTAATACATTTTTTAGATTATGAAATACTTCTGTACCAATTCTTAAAGATTCTTTGAAATTTTCTCCGCCTACTGGCATAATCATAAATTCTTGAATATCAACATTATTATCAGCGTGTTGTCCGCCGTTTAAGATATTCATCATAGGAACAGGTAAAGTTTTTCCATTAACTCCTCCTATATATTCAAATAATCTTTGACCATTTTCATCGGCAGCTGCTTTTGCTACGGCTAGAGATACCCCTAAAATAGCATTAGCACCAAGTCTAGATTTGTTTTCTGTTCCATCTAATTCTATAAGATAATTATCTATTCCAACTTGATCGAACACATCCCATCCTACCAATTCGTCAGCTATTTCTAAGTTAACATTATCAACTGCCGTTTCTACGCCTTTTCCTAAAAATCTTTTTTCATCATTATCTCTTAGCTCTACTGCTTCATGTACTCCTGTAGAGGCACCTGAAGGAACTATTGCTGAACCCATCGCCCCAGCTTCAGTGTAAACTTCCACTTCAACTGTTGGATTTCCCCTTGAATCTAATACTTCTCTTGCGTAAACATCAATTATTGAACTCATTATTTACTCTCCTTTTTAATTAAAGATTTACCTGTCATTTCTGCAGGTTTTTCTATATTCATCAATTCTAAAATTGTTGGTGCTATATCTGCTAAAATTCCATTATTTAATTTGATATCTTTTTCAGGATACTCTAAGAAAGGCACTGGATTAGTTGTATGTGCCGTAAATGGTCCACCAGTCATCTCATCAATTAAATATTCACTATTCCCATGATCTGCAGTTATTAAAGCATGATATTTTCCATTTTTATCTATGGCTGTTAATATTTCATCCAAACATTTATCAACAGTTTCGACGGCTATCTTATCTGCAGAAATAACACCTGTGTGACCAACCATATCAGAATTAGCAAAATTTAATATAATTAAGTCATATATATCCTTATTAATAACATCAACAACGTGATTTTTAACTTCGATAGCACTCATTTCTGGCTTAAGATCGTAAGTGGATACTTTTGGAGATGGAACTAAAATTCTATCTTCGTTTTTAAACTCTTTTTCTATACCACCATTAAAGAAAAAAGTTACATGTGCATATTTTTCTGTTTCTGCAATTCTTAATTGTTTTAATCCTTTTTCGGAAACAATTTGACCTAATACATTATTGTATCCTTGTTTTGGATATGCAATTTGTACATTTTTTATAGTTTTATCGTACTCAGTCATTGTAACAAACGAAATGTCTTTGAATTTTTTTCTAGCAAAACCATCAAAATCATCATCAACAAACGCTCTAGTAAGTTGTCTAGCCCTGTCTGGTCTGAAATTAAAGAATACAAATGAATCTCCATTTTCAACTTTTATTCCTTGATTATTTTCATCTACTATCGCACATGGTTCGATAAATTCATCTGTGATATTTCTATCATAACTTTTTTGTAGATATTGTATCGGATCATTGGTCTTATTTCCTTCACAATTGGTAATACAATTATATGCTTTCTCAACTCTATCCCATCTTTTATCTCTATCCATCGCATAATATCGACCACAAACAGATGCAATTGTTCCAACACCAATTACTTTAATATCATCTTGTAATTTTTTTATATCATTTTTTGCTGAAGTTGGAGATACATCTCTTCCATCAGTAAAGCAATGTATTACAACATCTTTAAAGTCTAATTTCTTGCATAATTTCAAAATTGCTACAAGATGATCATAATGTGAATGGACTCCACCAAAAGAAAGTAACCCTAATAAATGAAGTCTTTTTCTGTTTTCTTTAGTTTTTAAAATAATATTTTTTAAGATTTCATTCTCATAAAATTTTCCAGATTCTATTTCATTGGAAATTTTACTTAAATCTTGAAAGATAATTCTACCAGAACCTATATTCATGTGTCCTACTTCAGAATTACCCATTTGACCGGCTGGTAGTCCTACCTCATTTCCAGATGCAATCAATTGTGAATTCGGGTATTCACTCATGAGTTTATCGAAAGTTGGAGTATCAGCTAGTTTTATAACATTGCCAGGATAATCCTTACCTAGTCCCCAGCCATCTAAAATTATTAGTATTAATTTGTTTTTTTTATTTTCCATAATTAATAAGTTTAGAAAAACTTTCAGCTTCTAAACTTGCACCCCCTACTAAAGCTCCATCAATGTCCTCTTTTGACATTATGTCCAATATATTTTCAGGTTTTACACTTCCACCATATTGTATCCTAACTGAATCCGCTAAATCTTTGCTATACATTTTCGACAATAAATTCCTTATAAATTTACACATAGATTGAGCATCATCACTAGAAGCAGTTTTGCCAGTTCCAATAGCCCATATAGGTTCATAAGCAATGACTAGTTTGGACATTATGTCCTTCTCATTTATCCCTTTCAAGTCTAATCTGATTTGTGATTCAACTACCTCTTCCTGTCTATTGGATTCTCTTTGTTCTAAATTTTCTCCGCAACAAAGTATTGGTTTAATATCGTGTTTTAATGCAGATGCTATTTTTTTATTTAATAGTTCGTCATCTTCTTTAAATATGGTTCTTCTTTCAGAATGACCGATTATAACATAGTCAACGCCCAAATCTTTAAGCATATTTGGAGAAACTTCTCCAGTAAAAGCACCACATTCTTCATAATACATATTTTGTGCGCCTGTAGAAATATTCGAATTTCTTAAATCTTCAGTAAGTGTTTTTAAAGACGTGAATGGAGATATAATACAAGCTTCAACATTATCAGAAATATCTAAACATTTTAAATCATTTATAAACTGTTTAGTTTCTCCGTCAGTCTTGTTCATTTTCCAATTTCCTGCAATTAAAGGTTTTCTCATAATATTATCTCTCATCAATACAATCTATACCTGGTAAAACCTTGCCTTCTAAGAATTCTAAAGAAGCACCTCCACCAGTTGAAACATGTGTTACTTTATCTTTATTTCCAGATTTTGCAATTGCTGAAGCGCTATCTCCACCGCCAACGATAGTTGTAGCTTTTGATTTCACTAAAGAATTTGCAATTTCAAAAGTACCTTTACTAAATTGTTCGATTTCAAATACTCCCATAGGTCCATTCCATACAATGGTTTTTGACTTTTGTATTTCTTCATCAAATATCTTTATTGTTTTAGTACCTATATCAAATCCAGCTATATCATCTGTAAAATCATCAATATTGATTACTTTAGAATCTGATTCTTCACTCATTTCTTTGGCTACTACAAAGTCAACAGGCAAGAAGATTTTAACACCTTTTTCTTGAGCTTTTTCCAAAAGAGATTTTGCTAAATCTAATTTATCTTCTTCAATCAATGATTTTCCTACATTTTTGCCTTGTGATTTAATAAAAGTAAATGCCATAGCGCCACCTATTAAAATTGTATCAACTTTATCTAATAGATTTTCTATAACACCTATTTTATCAGAAACTTTTGCNNNNCACCTAATATTGCAGTAAAAGGTCTTTCAGGATTTTCTAAAGCTTTACCCATTATTTCTATTTCTTTTTGAACTAAAAATCCTACAGCACTTGGTAAAAATTTCGAAACACCAACATTTGAAGCGTGAGCCCTATGACTAGTTCCAAAAGCATCATTTACATATAAGTCTGCTAATTGTGATAATTCTTTAGAAAATTTTTCATCATTCTTTTCTTCTTCTTTTCTAAATCTTGTATTTTGAATTAGCATAATTTCTTTAGGTTGCAATTTCTTACTTTCTTCAATAACAGAATCGTCAACGACTTTGTCACTATCTATAAACTTTACGTCTTGTCCAATCATTTCTGAAAGCTTTTGTGCGACTGGTTTCAATGAGAACTCAGGTTTAGGTTCTCCTTTTGGTCTGCCTAGATGACTCATTAAAATAACTTTTGCATTGTTATCAATTAAATACTTTATTGTAGTTAATGAGGCTTCTATTCTATTTGTATCAGTAATTATACCTTCTTTAATAGGGACATTAAAATCTACTCTTACAAGTACCCTTTTATTTTCAACATTTAAATCTTTTAGTGTTTTTTTATTCATAGATTAACCTTTCTTTGAAAAGAGTCGATTGTAAAATATTTTACCATCGACTCTTAATTGTTTTATTATCTTGTAGCTATTATTTTTGCTAAATCAAATACTCTTGAACTATAACCCCATTCGTTATCATACCAAGAAGCAATTTTAACCATATTACCTAATGCATATGTCATATCAGCATCAAATATTGAACTTCTTTCATCTCCGATAATATCAGAAGATACTAATTGATCTTCAGAATATCCTAAGATTCCTTTCAATTCACCTTCACTAGCTTTTTTCATTGCATTATTAATTTCTTCTTTTGTAACTTCCTTACCTAAAAGAACAGTTAAATCTGTAATAGATCCAGTAGGAGTTGGTACACGAACTGCTAGTCCAGTCATTTTACCTTCTAATTGAGGAAGAACTTTACCAACTGCTTTCGCAGCACCTGTTGTAGTTGGAATCATACTCAATGCAGCTGCCCTCGCACGTCTTAAATCTTTATGGTGAGCATCTTGAATATTTTGATCGTTTGTATATGCATGGATTGTTGTCATTAATCCTTTTTCAATTCCAAATTCATCATCTAATACTTTAGCAACAGGAGCCAAGCAATTAGTTGTGCATGATGCATTTGAAACAATGTCATCAGTTTCAGGATTGTATTCTTTATCATTAACACCAACAACAATCATTTTTACATCAGATTTTCCTGGAGCAGTCAATAATACTTTTTTAGCACCAGCTTTAAGATGTTTTGATAAGCCTTCCTTATCTTTAAATGCACCTGTAGAATCGATAACTAAATCAACACCCAATTCTTTCCATGGCAATTCTTCTGGATTTCTACTATTAACTACCTTAATCTCTTTTCCACCTATTTTAATTTTGTCATCTGCAATTACTTCAACTTCTTTTTTAAAAGTACGATAAATTGAATCAAATTTTAAAAGGTGAGCATTTGTTTTTAAGTCACTTGTAATGTTTAATGCTACTAATTCGAGATCAGGATCATTTTTTTGCATCAAAATCCTAGTCACATCTCTACCTATTCTTCCAAATCCACTAATTGCTACTTTCATTTATTCCTCCTTGAATATTTCTTATTACATACTTTTATTATATACCCGTTTTTCGTTTTTTTAAATCAATATATTATACTTCAATATGAAGTGTGTAATTTGATATATTCGTACAGTGGTCAGATATTCTTTCTAAGTTTGATAAAATATCTAGGAAATTTACACCAACTGTTGGATCACATTCATTATTATTAATTCTTTTAATATGATTATGTCTATATTTTTTCTCTAAAAAGTCCACATTATTTTCTATATTTGCAACTTTAGAAGCAAGCGATTGATCGTTGTTTTTGAATGCCATAGTTGAATCAATTATAGCATTTTCAACATTAGTATATAAATCTTTATACTCATCTATAGCTATCTTGCTAAATTCTTTGTCTTCATCGAAAATAAGAGTAACTATTCCACATATGTTCTCAACATGGTCTCCTATCCTTTCAAGGTCGTTTAGCATGTCTTGCATTATGAATATTTGTGTATGCTCTTGATCAGAAATAGATTTATTAGACAATTTCACTAAATATTCCACAATATGTTTTTCTAAATTATTAATTCTTTTTTCTTCTTCTAATATTTTTGTTTTCAACTTTTTATTACCGGTCATGAAGTATTCATCTACATTCTTGAAGTTTTGATAAACTATATCGCTCATTCTATTTACCTCAAGTCTTGCTTGTTCAACCGCAATAGATGGAGTTTCTAAAATTCTATCATCTAAATATTGTAAATCTTTAGCATGCTCTTCACCAGGAACAATTTTCATTGCCGCTTTTACTAAAAAGCTTGATACTGGAAGTTGTAATGCTACGTTTACAATATTGAAGAGTGTATGATAGTTTGCTATTTGTCTAGATACATTAAGTGGAGTAAGCATATAAACAATATTTTGAATTATTTTATTCAAAAATACTAATACGACAACTGTACCTATTAGATTGAATAATAAGTGAATAATCGCCGCTCTTTTTGCATTTTTCCCTGCGCCTATTGAAGACAATAGTGCCGTTGTTGTTGTACCAATATTTCCACCCAGTAATAGAGGCGCTGCTTGATTGATTGATAATAGTCCTTGCTTCCCTAACGCTTGTATTAAACCTATGGATGCTGAAGATGATTGTACAGCTGTAGTTAAAAAGAATCCAACAAAAACACCAATTATTGGAGAATTAAGTTTAAGTAGTGCATTTTTAAACCATAATTCTTTTGATAGAGGATTTAACCCATCGCCCATTGTATTCATTCCGATGAAAATTAAACCTAAACCAACAAAAACCTCACCTAAGTTCTTTTTCCTGTCATCTTTCGCACTCATATATAAAAGTACTCCAAATGCAACAATTAATGGGGCATATTTTGCAATATCAAATGCGATGATTTGAGCAGTAATAGTTGTACCGACATTAGCACCGATAATTACACCTACAGCTTGATTTAAGGGCATAATACCAGCGTTTACAAAACCTACCACCATTACTGTTGCTGCGGATGATGATTGTATAACCATAGTAACAATAATACCTAAAAGTACCCCTATATATTTGTTTCTAGTTAATGATCCTACTATCATTTTTAATTTATTACCTGACGATTTTTGAAGGCCCTCTCCCATTATTGTCATACCGAACAAGAATAATGCTAAACCACCTAAAACCGGAGTTATAATTTCCATAAAACCTCCTATTTCAATCCCGGAAAATTAATTTGTCTCAATGCTTCAAACAATACTATATTGCAAGAATTTGCTAAATTCAAAGATCTGTCTATTTCCATATTCATAGGTATTTTTATGGAATGCTCTTTATGTTTACTTACCAAATCTTTGTCTATTCCTGAAGATTCTTTTCCGAACACCAAATAATCTCCATCTTTATACTCCACTTCATGATAATAATGGGTTGCAAAAGTTTCAACATAAAAAACTCTATCATTTCCCTTTATGTATTCCAAAAATTCATCAATATCATCATGAATAACTAAATCAACTTTATCCCAATAATCCATTCCAGACCTTTTTAATAATTTATCATCCAATCTAAAACTAAAAGGTCTAACTAAATGTAACCTCGTATTGGTAAGAACACAAGTTCTTCCAATATTTCCAGTATTTGATGGCTTTTCTGGCTCTAATAGAACAATATTTAACATATCCACCTCTTAACAATCTCATAACTATTCTCTAACAATCCCATAAAAAATATACCATAAAAGAAATAGTATTTCAATTTTAATAATGAATAAAATTTAAAAATAAAAGACCATCAACATAAAAATGTTGACGGTCTTTTCATTATAAATATTTTTTTATTCTTTCAACTATTTTTTCAGTTGTAAAACCAAAATGTTCCATTATTTTATTTCCTGGAGCACTCATACCGAATTCGTCGATTCCGATATTCAAACCATTTAGTCCAGTATATTTTTGCCATCCATAAGTTGATAAGCACTCAATACTTACTCGTTTTTCTATATTTTTAGGAATAACAGAATTTTTGTATTCTTGATCTTGTTTATCAAAAATTTCTTGACACATCATAGAAACAACTTGAGCTTTAATACCTTCTTTTTCAAGAATTCCGCTGGCATCTAAAGCAAGTTTTACCTCGGAACCTGTAGCAATTATAACTAAGTCTGGAGCTTCTTGTTTTTTAAGAACGTATCCTCCTTTTAAAGCTTCTTCATTAGTTTCTTTTAAATTAACTAATGTTTGTCTTGATAATACCAAAGCTGATGGAGTTTCTTTGTTTTCTAATGCTATTTTATATGCCATTGCTGTTTCGAATCCGTCTGCAGGTCTAAGTGTATTTAAATTTGGAATAGTTCTTAACATTGCTAATTGTTCTATAGGTTCATGAGTTGGGCCATCTTCTCCAACACCAATCGAATCGTGAGTTAATATATATATAACTTGTCTCTTCATTAAAGCCGATAATCTCATAGCTGGTTTTAAATAATCTGAGAAAATCATGAATGTAGCACAATATGGAATCAATCCGCCATACAAACTTATACCATTACTGATAGCGGCCATAGCATGTTCCCTAACACCGAATTGTATATTTCGTCCAGATCTAATTGTTTGTGTAAAGACATCCAATCCATCCATAAATGTTTTATTGGATGGTGCTAGGTCAGCTGAACCACCAACAATATTTAATTGCTTATCTTTTAGTCTATTTAATAATACATGTGAGTATGATCTTGTAGCATCATCTTTTTCAAAACTAGTAAACTCTTCTGATGTTAAATATTCTTCATCAATTTCTTTTGATAAAAATTTCATTAATTTATCGTAAAGATCTCTATGAGTTTGTTTATAGTCTTCAAACATATTTTCCCATTCTGAATAATATTTTTCTTTTTCAATAACAGATTGTTCAAAAAGATCTTTAACTTCTTGTGGAATATAGAACTCTTCGGTAAAGTCTAATCCTAATTTTTCTTTCAGACTTGGAATGTTTTCTTTACCAATTGGAGCTCCGTGTGCCTTTGCAGATCCCTCAACAACACTTCCATAACCAATTTTTGTTTTAATTTCAATAAACGATGGTTTATCAGTTGTTTTTGCATGTTTGATAATTTCTCTTATTTTTTCTATATCATTACCATCTTCTACAAAGTAAGTATCCCAGCCTAATGCTTCATATCTAGCTCTGACATTTTCCGAAAAAATATTTTTAGTATCACCTTCAATTGTTATATTGTTAGAATCATATAAACAAATCAATTTTGATAACTTTAATGATCCAGCTATAGAACTAGCTTCATTTGTTATGCCTTCTTGAAGACAACCATCACCAACAATTGTATAAGTATAGTTATCAAAAATTTTATGATTTTCAGTATTAAATTGGCTTGCTAAATATTCTTGAGCTATAGCCATACCAACAGCCATGCTCAATCCTTGTCCTAAAGGGCCAGTTGTAGCATCAATTCCTTTTGTGTGCAAATATTCAGGATGTCCTGGTGTCAAGCTGTTATATTGTCTAAACTCTTTTAAATCATCTATTGTTATTCCAAATCCAAATAAATGTAAAAGCGAATATAACATAGCAGAACCATGACCAGCCGATAAAATAAACCTATCTCTATTTATCCAATCACTGTGTTTTGGCGAAAAATGCATTATATCATTAAATAATGTAAATGTCATCGGGCTTGCACCTAAAGGAAGTCCAGGGTGTCCCGAATTTGCTTTTTGAATCATTTCTACAGATAATAATCTAATAGTATTAATAGCTAATTGTTTTTTGTCCATATCATTCTCCTCTTTAAAATTCCAATGTTATTATATCATATAATTCATACTACTTTAATGAATATTTACTTCCAATGTCAACGACAATTCCCAATAATTCCATTTTTGTTAAACTCATCAATACATCAGAGATATTTTCATTTAATTTTAAAGAAATCTCATCTGGCGAATTTGCATCAATTTTTAATAAATTAAATATTTTACTTTCTAGTTCATTTAAATCAAAACTTAATTGAGGCTTTTCTATAAATTTATTTTGAAATTCCGGTATTTGACTTATTATATCCAAAACATCTGTTAATAAGTATGCACCATCTTTGATTAATTGATTAGTACCTGTCGAATAAACTGAGTTAATGTTTCCTGGCACAGCAAATATATCTCTTCCTTGTGATAAAGCATAAGATGATGTAATTAATGTACCGCTTTTTTCTTTTGCTTCTATAACAACAGTAGCTAGTGACAATCCAGATATTATTCTATTTCTAAATGGAAAATTATATGGCATTGGCGCTATTCCAAAAGGATATTCACTCATAATTACTCCATTATGTGATGAAATCATTTCTTGAAAAACTCTATAATTACTTTGAGGATAAACTTGATCTATTCCACATCCTAAAACTCCTATTGTTTTATTGTTATTTTCCAGGGCAGTTTGATGAGAAATTTTGTCAATTCCTAGTGCCAATCCACTTGCTACCGGGATTTTATATTGTGAAATCTCTGAAACAAATTTTTTACAAGCATATGACCCATATTGACTACATTTTCTTGCTCCAACAAAAGAAACTGAATTATCAAAATCTTCATTTAGATCTCCTTTGTAATATAAAGTATATGGAGCATCATCAATTTCAAGTAATTTTTTCGGATATTTTGAATCACCATATGTAGTAAATTTTATACTATTTTTCCACAATTTTTCTTTGTACAGATTAATATCAAACTTTTTTATATTTTTAAAAATAAATTCGTAAATTTTAGGATCAACTTCTAAAAGTTTTTTTGCATTATCATAAACAATATCATCAAGTGTATTATAATTTTCAAGAATCGGACCTATCCAATTATAATTTGTATTCAAACTACTTAAAAATAGTAATAAATCTGAATCCATATCATACCCCTTTTCTTTACTTATAGAATACCATTATTAAATATATTTTTACAATAAAAAAAGCCGATTATTATAAAATAATCGACTAATTTATTAATATATAATAACCGGCATCCCATTTTCAGCAGTATTAAAAATTGTGCGAACTGGTTTTATAGGAGTATTAATACAACCATGGCTTCCGGCACCATTAAATACTTGTCCACCATATGCTGCTCTTGCTTTTGTATCATGTATTCCTACACCAGTATAATCAATTTGCATCCAATAATCGACGTGAACTTTATATTTTGTTCCATCCGGATTATTCCCTCTTAAAAATCTATCTGTTTCTTTAGACCAAATTTCAAATAGTCCAGTCGGAGTATCGTGATTAATCGATGGATCACCTGTAACGACAGGTGTATCTAAAACTAACTTTCCATCCCTATAATACCACAAGTGTTGAGCTCCTAGGCTTATTTCTATATAGCTCTTTCCGAGAATTCCATTATTACGACTTCTTCTACTATAAACCAAATCGCTATCTATTGTTTTTCCATTTTTTAAAGCATCAGTAATCAAAGCAACAGTTTGCTTTTTGTTTATTTCATTTCCAAAAACTTTTGCTTTGACTTTGATAGACTTACCATTATGAGTAGTAAAATCAAAATCTTTTCCAATTACTTCGAATTTTTCCTTTAAGTCATCAACAAAAATTCTAACTTTTTTATCCTCAAATTTATAATTTTCATCTAAAAAAATCGAATTATCTTCAATCTTTTTAGATTCTCCGTTTGGTAATTTTAAAGTTATTGAAGCTTTTGCTATATTTTCAAGTTCTTTTTGACTAGGTTCTAAAGATTTTTTTGTAACCTTAGGATTAATGTACTCTGAAGATAAAGTAATCTTATCTTTATGCTCATTAAAACCCTTTATTACTGATTCACATACTTTGTCTAAATCAAGTTTGTTACCTAATTCTTCAGGCTTTATCGTAGCCTTTTTGTTTTCAAAAATCAATTGAGCATTTTTTGGTTCTTTAATATTTTTGAATAGTTCGCTTTTTTTAATAGTATCTTTTAATTTTTCAGAATCCACAGTCTTCTTAACTTTCACATTTTTTTCTATGCCTTTTATGAGCTCTATTGGCCATAAAAATCCGTGTTGTACATAAGTTTGATTTTCTAGTGCAACTTGTTTTAGTCCAGATTGCGAATTATTTAATGTGACTGTTTTATTGTCGCGTCCAATTATAGTTGTTGTTTGCTCATCAAAAATATTTTTTACCTCAGATATTTTTCTTATTCCTAAATTCTCACCATTTATTTTGGCATTAGGATAAGTCATGATGCTAAAAAATATCGAAACAATTATATAAATTCCTAAAAGAATTGATATAACCCAAATCCAAGGATGAGATTGTTTTGTTTCTTTTAGTTTATAAATGCTATTAGATTTTGAAGAATTATTGCTAGACTTATCTGCAAGCTTTTCATCATCTTTTTTTAATATATTTTTCAAATTATCACCTGCTATTAAATATTTCTGTCAATAGAATGATATCACAAATCTATCAACATAGTAAACATTTATTGAAAATTAAAGTTCTTTTAATCTAAATTTTATCTAATTTTGAATAATTTTAAATTAAATAACAAACAATTGCTTTAAAATTGTAAAAAATGATGTATAATTAAATTGATAATACAATTAAAGGGGTGAATTATGGAAAATATTAATCTGGTAGTTTTATCTGATTCTACCGGGGATACAGGTGACCAAATTGCAAGAGCTGCATTAGCTCAGTTTGATGTTACTTGTGAAAATGCTAAATTTCACTTATTTGGACATATTCGATCCATTGAGCATCTTAATTCCACATTAAATAAATGCTTAGAAATGGATAATATTATCATTTATTATAGTTTGGTTGAAGAAAGTTTAATTGATAGTTTAAAAAAATTCTGCGATATGCATAATCTTATATCAGTTGATATTTTGACTCCATCAATCGTTGCCATCCAAAGGTTAACAAAACGATCTCCAGCTACAAACCCCGGAGCTTTACGCAAACTTGACGAGCATTATTTCAGAAGAATTGATGCAATTGAATTTGCTGTTAGATACGATGATGGCAAAGATCCTAGAGGAGTTTCAAGAGCCGATATTACTATTATCGGTGTTTCTAGGACTTCCAAAACTCCGTTGTCAATGTATTTAGCAAACAAGCATTATAAAGTTTGCAATATTCCACTTGTTCCAGAGTCTCCAGTTCCCAAAGAACTTTTTGAAATTGAGCCAAAAAGAGTAATTGGACTAACTAACTCACCTGATAAATTAAATAAGATCAGGAAAGAAAGATTAAAATCTATGGGATTGCCAACTGAAAGTACATACTCCGATTTGGGTAGAATACTTGATGAGCTAGACTATGCTGAAAAGATAATGAAGAAAATCGGATGTCCTATTATAAATGTTTCTGATAGAGCAATAGAAGAAACAGCAGAAGTTATTATCAGACATCTAAAAAAAATGAATGATTAAAAAGGAGTTTTTAAATGACAGAAAAATATGTTTACAGTTTTAGAGAAGGTAACAAAGATATGAGAAGCCTTCTTGGTGGAAAAGGTGCTAACTTAGCCGAAATGACTAACATGGATATTCCTGTTCCTACAGGATTTACTATTACTACCGAAGCTTGTAACAAATTTTACCAAGAAGATGAAAAATTATGGGATGGATTATTTGAAGAAATTAAATCTCATATTAAAGAAACAGAAAAAGAATTGAATAAGAAATTTTCTGATGAAGAAAATCCTCTACTATTTTCAGTTCGTTCAGGTGCTGTAATATCAATGCCTGGTATGATGGACACAATTTTAAATCTAGGTTTAAATGATAAATCAGTTATAGGTTTAGCAAAGTCTACAAATAATGAAAGATTTGCTTATGATTCATATAGAAGATTTATTCAAATGTTTTCAGACGTAGCAAGAGAAATTCCTAAAGTATTGTTCGAAAATGAATTAGATAAAATTAAACAAGAAAAAAACGTTACAGACGATACAGATCTTGATAGTGAAGATTTAAAAAAGATTGTAGAAAAATTTAAACAAATCTACAAGGAAGAAATGAATGAAGATTTCCCACAAGACCCTATCGATCAATTAAAATATGCAATCGAAGCAGTTTTTAGATCTTGGAATAACCCAAGAGCAAAAATTTACAGACAATTAAATGGCATTGATGATCATTTAGGAACTGCTGTAAATATCCAATCAATGGTATTTGGTAACATGGGTAATACATCTGGAACTGGTGTTGCTTTCTCAAGAAACCCTGCAACCGGTGAAAACAAATTATTCGGTGAATTTTTAATGAATGCACAAGGCGAAGATGTTGTTGCTGGTATAAGAACTCCTCAACCAATTAGTCAATTACAAGACGTAATGCCAGAAGTATATGAACAATTCCATTCAATCACAAAAAGATTAGAAGAGCATTACAGAGATATGCAAGACTTAGAATTCACAATTGAAAATTCTAAATTATATTTACTTCAAACTAGAAACGGAAAAAGAACTGCTATCAGCGCACTAAATGTCGCAGTAGATCAAGTAAATGAAGGATTGATAACTAAAGAAGAAGCTATTTTAAGAATTGAACCAAATAGTTTAAATCAACTCCTACACCCTACTTTTGATCAAAAAGAATTAGAAAATGCTGAAGTTATTACAAAAGGTTTAGCTGCTTCACCTGGAGCCGCTAGTGGTCACGTTTATTTTAGTGCTGAAGATTGTAAAACAGCTGCTTCTAAGGGAATTAAATCAATATTAGTTCGTCAAGAAACATCTCCTGAAGATATCGAAGGTATGATTAAAGCCGAAGGTATATTAACTGCAAGAGGAGGTATGACATCTCACGCTGCAGTAGTTGCACGAGGAATGGGTGCATGTTGTGTAGCAGGCGCTAGTGAAATAAGGGTAGACGAAGAGAACAAAGTAATCAGAGGTAAAAACATAGAAATCAAAGAAGGAGATTTAATTTCATTAGACGGTAGTACTGGTTTTGTATATAAAGGAGAAATTTCTAAAGTAAATCCTAAACTTTCTGGTAACTTTGCCCAATTTATGCAATGGGTTGATGAAATTAAAAGATTAGGTGTAAAAACTAATGCAGACACTCCAAAAGATGCACATCAAGCAAAAGAATTTGGTGCTGAAGGCATTGGACTAACAAGAACTGAGCACATGTTCTTCAATGAAGAAAGAATTCCAATTGTTAGACAAATGATTCTTTCAAATACTACTGAAAGAAGACAAAAAGCTCTAGATAAATTAAGACCTTTCCAAGAAGATGACTTTTATAATATTTACAAAGAAATGGGAGATTTATCAGTTACTATAAGACTTTTAGATCCACCTCTTCATGAATTTTTGCCAAAAGAAAAGCACGATATTGAAGAATTAGCAAAAGAAATGGATTTAACATATGATGAAGTAAATGATATTATTTTAGAACTTCATGAAGTAAACCCAATGCTTGGTCACAGAGGATGTAGATTAGCTGTAACATATCCTGAAATATACAGAATGCAAGCAAGAGCAATCATAAGTGCTGCTCTAAAAGTAAAAGAAGAAACTTCACATGATATAGTTCCTCAAATCATGATTCCACTTGTAGGAGAAAAGAAAGAATTAAAATATGTTAAAGACCAAATAATTGAAGAAATCAATCAAGTATTTGAAGAAACTAATCAAAAATTAGATTACGAAATCGGTACTATGATTGAAATTCCAAGAGCATGCTTAATGGCTGATGAGATTGCAGAAGAAGCTGACTTCTTCAGTTTTGGTACAAATGACTTAACTCAAATGTCATTTGGATTCTCTAGGGATGATGCAGGTAAGTTCTTATCAGAATATAAAGAAAAGAAGATTTATTCAAGAAGTCCATTTGAAAGATTGGATCAAGAAGGTGTTGGTCAGTTAATAAAAATGGCAATTGAAAAAGGTAAGTCTTCAAATCCTAATTTACACGTAGGTATTTGTGGTGAACACGGTGGAGATCCTGAAAGCGTGGAATTCTGTCACAGAATTGGATTAGACTATGTATCTTGTTCCCCATACAGAGTACCAATCGCTAGATTAGCAGCAGCTCAAGCAGCAGCAAGAGAAAAATTAAAATAATTATTTGAACTTGATAGAGTAAATTCGTTTACTCTATCTTTTTTTGCTTTTAAAAGAAATTATTATTAAGTAGTTTTATGGTATAATGAATAAAGTTAAGGAAGTGATAAAATGGCTTACGAAATGGTTACACTAAGTGCTGAAGAACATGATAATTTTGTTAAAAACCATAAATACGGAGAATTAAATCAAATATATAAATGGCAATATGTAAAAAAAGGATGGATTGGAAAGAATATAGGAGTTAAAAAAGACGACAAACTTATTGGAGCTTGTTTGATTTTATTAAAAAAGCTTCCTATTCTTCCCTATTATTTTGCTTATGCACCTAAAGGGCCAGTAGTTGATTATGAAAATAAAGAGGATTTAAAAGCTACTATCCAAATTTTAAAAGATTTTTGCAAGAAAAATAAAGTTTTCTCTTTAAAGTTTGACCCTCAAGTATCTGTAGAAATTGATGGATTAATTAGTTACTTAAAAAATCTGGGATGTTACCATCACGGATTAAAAAAAGGATTAGAATATAATCAACCTAGATATTATATGATAACTGATATAAACAAATCAGAGAAAGATGTGATGAATTCGTTTCAATCTAGAACAAAAAGTGTTGTAAAAAAATCTTTAAAAAACGGCCTTGAATGTCAACGATGTGATAAGAGTGAGTTACCAAAGTTTTCAAAATTGATGGAAATAACAGCAAAAAGAGACGAATTCAATCATCGAAGTCATGAATATTTTGAGAATTTATATGATGTTTTAGGACCAGATGATGATTGTGAATTATATCTAACTAAACTTATACCATCTCTTGTAAAGAAATCCAATGAAGAAGAATTAAATCAAATAGATAATCAAGAGTTGAAAACTAAAAACAAATTAGAAAAAGATATAACACAAGATAAAAAGAATAACTTCTTAAAAGAATTAGATGTTTTAGACAACAGAAGAAAAAGATGTAAAGATTTGATTGAGCAAATGAATGAATACATTCAAAATGGTGTTGATGAAATTGTATTATCCGGTGCCTTACTAACTTTTTGTGGCAAAAAATCATATTACCTTTATGGTGCATCTTCTAATGATTTCAGAGACTTAAGTCCAAACTACTTAATGCAATGGACTATGATGAAAAGAGCTATAGAAAAAGGATGCACGACTTATGACTTTGGTGGCGTATCTGGTTATACGCCTGAAGATAATGTAGAAGATCATGAAGCAGGATTATATGAATTTAAAAAAAGATTTGGTACAGAAATGCTTGCTACAATTGGTGAGTTTGACATAGTTTTTAATAAACTCATTAATAAATTATTTGAATTTGCATTGAAACACAGATAATAAAAAACCTAGAATTGATGATGAAATCAATCCTAGGTTTTTTTAATCTAATAAATATTTTAATTTATTTTTATAAACTCTTGTGTAGAATATGATAAACAAACTTATACCTTTACATATAACAAGCGAAGATATTATTACCCAAATCCATTCTATTCTTAAATTACTGTACATAACCAATAATGACAATGGAATTCTTATGAAATTAAATATAATTCCATTAATTGAAGGATATTTAGTTAATGAAATACCATTTAAGAATCCTGTCGTAGCGATTTCTACACACATTAGAATTTCAGAAATCGAAAGAATTCTTAAATAAACTACTCCGATATTCAAAGTATTTGGATCATCAGGTATAAACAATTTAAATAATTGTGGTGCAAATGTAAATAAAATTATGGTTGTACATATTCCGATACCAATACATATTTTCATTCCCTTTTTATATCCATCCATTACTCTAGAGTATTTTTTAGCTCCATTATTTTGAGCAATAAAAGTAGATAAAGCAACGCTAAATCCACCAACTGTTAACCATGTGATAGATTCTATCTGATTACCTATTTTTTGAGCGGCTATAGCCTCTTTTCCCCAATGAGCTATTATGGCAGCCATAATTATTGAAAAGGTCGCGAAAAGGCATTCTTGAAGTGCAATAGGAAATCCTAAATCAAAAAGTCTTTTTACATAATTTAAGTGCATTTTTTCTTTCAAATATTTAAAATATTCAAATCTAGCAATCATGAACATAATGCATGCTGACATTTGAGCTATAAAAGTTGCCAGTGCAGCTCCTTTGATGCCCATTGGTTTAACAAATCCAAATCCGAATATCAATATAGGATCCAATACGATATTAATTCCTAATGCAATTGTATTTATAATAAAAGGAATTTTACTTTCTCCTTGACCGTTTAAAATCCCAGTCAATACCGGATTTACAAAGTTAAAAAATATTGATGCTACAAAAAAACCATAATATTCAAATGCAAGCTTTGTTACAGATTCATCTAAATTAAAAAAATGTATTATTTGTACTTTAAATAAGATCATCAATGAAATAAAAATAATTCCAACAATTAAAGCAAATTTTATAGCATTTGATATATATTTCTGAACAGATTCCATATCCTTTTTACCAATACAATCTGCAACTGATATTTGTACTCCTACACTTAGCATCATACATATAGCATAGCTTAACCAACCAAAAAAACCTACTGTTCCAGCTGCAGCAACTGATTCAATTGATAATCTGCCTAACCAAAATAAGTCCATCAAATTATAACTCATTTGAATAAAAGAAGTTGCCATTATTGGTAATGCTAAACTGATTAATTCCTTATAAATATTTCCTTCAGTAAGATTTCTCGTTTTCAATTAACACCATCCTATATATTGTCTCTAAGTTCCATTAACTCTTCTTTGGAAAAGTTATATTTTTTATTACAAAAATCGCATACTAATTCAGCCTTGCCATCTTCTTCAATCAGTTCGGTTAATGTTTCTTTGCCTAATGAAATTAAAGATCTCTCAACTCTATCTCTATTACAATCACATAGATATTGAACTTCTTTTTGACCTAATAATTTCAAATCAAAATCCGAAAAATATTGATTTAAAATATCAAATGGATCATCATGTGTTACAAAAAGAGATGAAATTGGTGGAAATTTATTTATATCTGATTCTAGTTTATCTATTAATGATTCATCAAATCCTGGCAATGCTTGGATAAATAATCCCCCAGCACTTTTAATTGATAAATCAGTATCTACTAATACACCTAAAGCTACTACAGTAGGTCTTTGATCAGATTGATAAAAATAATTACTAAAATCTTCCGCTATTTCGCCACTTACTAAACTAGTTTGACCAATATATGGTTCTTTTAGTTTAAAATCTTTTATAACTGTTAGCAATCCTTCATTTCCAACAAAACTACCAACGTCTAATTTTTTATTAGATTTAGTTGGCAAATCAACTTCAGGATGACTAACATAACTTTTTACCTCTCCTCTACCATTAACCGTAGATATTAACATTCCACCTTGTCCATTTCCTTGTAAATTCAAAGTAATATTATGCGATTCGTTTTTTAACTCATGACTCATTATTGCAGCCATCGTACTTAATCTTCCTAAGGCTGCTGATGCTGTTGCTGATGTATTATGAATATCCCTTACTGATTGAACTAAATCTGTAGAATCTACAATAATAAATCTAAATGATTCAGTAGAATCGGTAGCAATATATAATTTATTTATCATATAACCTCCAAATAAAAAACCCCTTAAAAGGGGTGTTTTTAAAATTTTATTATAATTTCTTTACATTACAAGCTTGAAGACCTTTAGGTCCTTCAGAAATTTCAAATTCAACTTCTTGATTTTCTTCTAATTTTCTGTATTCCCCATTATCTTCTATTGCAGTATAATGAACAAAAACGTATCCTTGATCTTCTGTTGAGATAAATCCGAAACCTTTTGTTGCATTAAACCATTTTACTTTTCCTTTTGTCATGTTTCCTCCATAAAATTTGTTTACTTTTGTTTACTATACTAATATAACATACAAAATAAAAATATACAATGCATTAATCATCGTTACATAAAACACATACAAATAATGCTCGTTGCGTAATTTCATTAACAGATTTTCCTGTATCAAAGTCTATTAATTTTACATCTGTAAATCCACAATTATAAAGCATAAACCTTAGAGTGTCCAGGCTATAAACTTTTTCTGTTTGTGTTTCCTGAATTCTCTCGTATGAATCATATTTATTTTTCACAAAGAAATCAATATAAAAATCTATTAGGTTATCCTCTTCGTAATATTGATTTACCCAAGTATAGAAAATATCCTCATACTCGTATACAAAGTGATTGTTTCCCATAATATCTATTAACTTATAAGGGGTGTTTACGTCAAACATAAACACTCCTTTACAAATCTTATTAATTTTGAAAAACAAATTCTGTAATTTATCTGGGTCAAGTATATAATTTATTGTATCTAATGTTGAAAATATAAAATCATAATCTTGTTCTAATTCCAATTCACATAAATCTTCATTGATTAAATTAATTCTAGGAAATTTATCAGCACAAATTTCAAGCATTTCTTTGCTAAGATCAACTCCAGTATAATCAACAGAAGAATAGTAAAAGAATTGTGTCATATTTCCACTTCCGATTCCCAATTCAAGAATAGATTCGGGTTTTATATTTAGCTTATTCAATTCTTTTTTAATAACTTCAGAATACTTTTGGTAGTCAATATCAAAAGTTAATTTATCGTAAATATATGCAAATTCGTTATACATCTTGGTTCCAAATAAAAATATAAGGTATATTCCTATATGATGATCTATAATTTAAACCATAACCAACTATGAAGACATCATCAATTTCAAATCCTACATAATCAGCGTTATATTCAACTTGTCGCCTACTTGGTTTATCTAGTAATACGCAAGTTTTTATGCTTTTTGGATTTTTTTGTTTAATGTATTCCACAGTATTTACAATTGTATTTCCAGAATCAATAATATCGTCTACTATAAGCACATCATAATTTTCTAAGTTTTCTCTAACATCAGTAAGAATTTTTACTTTCCCTGTTGATTCTTCACCATCTTCATAAGATGAAGTAGTCATAAAATCAATACAAATAGGCATATCAATTTGTCTTACCAAATCAGACATGAACATAAAACTTCCTCTAAGAAGAGATATTACACATAGATTTTTATCTTTATAATCCTTTGTAATTTGAGCACCTAATTCTTTAACTTTTTCTTTAATTTGTTGTTCATTTAATAATATTTCTTCTTTCATTATTCACCTCTGAATTTGAATTAATTAATATCTCATTTATGTTTTTCTCAATATTTTTTAATGATACTAAAATTTTATTTAAAGTATACTGTAAACTAGCCAATACCATAATCAAAACAAAACCAAATATGATTTCGAGTTTCATTACATTTTTTCCTTAATAGAGCAAATAGAATTATTAATATCGTCGATTAAATGTGAATATTTTTCAACTTTTTCTTTTTCTTTTTCTACAAGATTTTCAGGAGCACCTTTTAAGAATCCTTCATTTTTAAGCTTAGATTCTGCTCTCTTTAATTCTGATTTAGCAGAGTTCAATTCTTTTTCTAGTCTTTCCAATTCTTTAGAATAATCAATCAAATCATTCAATGGAATAATAATTTTATAGGAATCTTTAACAATAACTATGTTATTTTCCTCAGAAATATCTTCATTAACCTTATATTCATTAATGGAAACACTTGATCTAAATAATGATTCTAATTGTTTAAAATCATCTTCTAAGCTCTTATCTGAAGTTAATATATACACATCAGATTGTTTTTTAGGCGCTATATTCATTTCTTGTCTGGAATTTCTAATGCTAATAACGGATTCTACCAATTTATCTATTATTTCTTCTTCTTTCTTAAATGAATTGCTTTCAGAATATTTTGGCCATGTTTCATTTATCAACATATCATTTTTATTAGGAAGATAACTATATATTTCTTCAGTAATATATGGCATAAATGGATGTAATAATTTTATTACATTAGTCAATGTATATATCAAAACTGATATTGCAGAATCTTTTAACTTAGCATTATCTCCATAAAGTCTTGGTTTAACTAATTCGATATACCAATCGCAAAATACATTCCATGTAAAATCATATATTTTTTCAGCTGCGATACCAATTTCGTATTTATTTAAATTTGTAGATACTTCATTAATTACATTATTTAAACTAGAAATAATCCATTTATCTTCGATTTGTAATTCAACTTCATCTATATTTTTTACATTTTCTTCAACATTCATAAAAACAAAACGAGAAGCATTCCATAATTTATTACAGAAATTTCTATTTGCCTCAACTTTTTCCATGTAGAATCTTGAATCATTTCCTGGAGTATTTCCAGTTATTAAAGCAAATCTTAAAGCATCCGCACCGTATTGATCAATAACCTCTATTGGATCAATTCCATTTCCTAAAGATTTTGACATTTTTCTACCCTGAGAGTCTTTAACTAACCCTGTCAAGTAAACATCTTTAAAAGGAACTTCCCCTAAATTATAAAGTGACGAAAATACCATTCTGATTACCCAGAAGAAAATAATATCGTATCCTGTTACTAATACATTTGTTGGGAAGAAATATTTTAAATCTTCTGTTTCAT
>QWCD01000243.1_pt1 | contig 33038 bp, 26 predicted proteins | sample 1972461 | NCBI WGS metagenome assembly QWCD01 (sample SAMN09866717, study PRJNA288562) | Human vaginal metagenome isolate term4_vaginal, whole genome shotgun... | isolation source: vagina | host: Homo sapiens | place: USA: California | reverse complement strand
GTTATCGAGATACTCCATCAGGAAGAAAAACAAATAAGTGGGTGGCAGCATCAGCGCAAGGTTGAGCAGTGTCGAGAAGGCAATGCCTCGGCACAAGTCTTTTGCCCCTTTTTCCGTAAGGGCGAAACGGTTTTGAAAATATTTAATCATGACTTTATGGCTTTTGATGGGTTATAGTTTCCACGAAACAGACTGTTGATACTCGTTCCACATGCGATGGTATTGCTTTTTCCTGCTCAATAGTTCCTCGTGCGTTCCCTGTTCGACAATCTCACCGTTGTCCACGACTGCGATGTTGTCGGCATCCTGCACGGTGGTAAGCCGGTGGGCTATCATCAGCACGGTCTTTCCTTGGGTGAGATGTGCCAGTGCCTTACGGATAAGCTGTTCGTTTTCGGGGTCGGCGAAGGCGGTTGCCTCATCGAGCACCACGATAGGAGCATCTTTCAGAATGGCACGGGCAAGAACAATTCGCTGTTGCTCACCTCCCGAAAGATAAGTACCTTCGGCACCGATAACGGTATCCAATCCCTGTGGTAGACGGTCGATAATCTCGCGGCTTTGTGAGAGATCGATGGCGCAGTTTATCTGATCGGTCGTTGCATCAGGATTGCCGTAACGTAAGTTTTCGATGAGCGAAGTCTTGAACAGGCGGGTGTTTTGGAATACGAACGACACGTTTCGCATCAATTCCTCCTTGTTCATCTTACGCACATCCACGCCCCCTATGTTTACGCAGCCCTTGCGTACGTCCCAAAAGCGGGGTATCAATCTTGCGATTGTGGTCTTTCCGCTGCCCGACGCTCCTACAAGTGCAACCGTCTTTCCTTCGGGAATGGTCAGGTTGATATGACTCACTGCATCTTTCTCCGCTCCCTGACTGAGATACATGGCTTTCATCACGTTGGAAGCGATGAGCGGTGCAATCACCACATAAAGTATCACGTTGGCAATAATTGTGCTTGTATCTCCACCGAGTCCTATCAGGATGATAGCAGTAGGAACGAGGATGAAGGCAAAGGCATTGATAGCCAGTATATAAAATGACATTGGCGTGCGCCACACAAGCGTACACTTGATGACAAGGTCGCGGTAGCTGATAATGCTATCGTAGAAGCGTTTGAACGAGAAGACCGTCTGTTGGAACACCTTGACCACGGGAATACCTCTGACGTATTCCACTGCCTCTGCCCCCATCTTCTCCTGCGCATCAAGGTAGAGCCTTTGAAATTGGTTGTTCTTCGGGTTCATCATATATCCCATAATGCCTATCGCACCAATGAGAGGTATTATTGCAGCCGTACCCAACTGCCAATCCACAGCGAATAACAGTACGATAACACCTATCGGAGCAACGACACAGCTCGCCACATCGGGTAGCAGGTGCGCCACGAAAGTATGTGTCTGTCCCGAATCCTCATCTATGATTTTGCGCATACGCCCCGTGTTTTGTCCATCGAAATAGCCCAATGGCGCGCACATCAGCCGTTGCATCGCTTTGCGCCTCATGTTGGTTTCTATACGGAATGCTGCAAGATGAGAGAGCATCAGTGCCAAAAAGTAAAGCAACACGTTTGCCACCGATATGCCAAAAGCCCATAGGGCATAATCTATAAGAGGGGTGCTTGAGAGGTTGCCTTTGGCGATTAGTAGTGTGCGTACCACGAGCCACAAAAGTATGAATGGGACAAGCGACAGCAGTCCGTTGACTGCCGACAGCCCGACGGAGCATGGCAGCAAGTATTTGCGCCCTCCCATGTAAGCTCCTAAACGTTTGAGAGTCTTGATCATATTTGTTATGTTTGAATATTATGATATTACTGTTTCATGATGTTCCTACGAAAAAAGCAGTATTGAGTACGGTTCGGGGGTACAATAATGAATGATGTTTCAATTTGTTCAAAAAAAAAGCGCACCGTCCAAGTAAAGAACGGTGCGCCTCGTGTATCGCAGTGTAGGGCATTTGCCCTTGATGACATTTCAATTTATACATACTTATCAATATTTACGATGCAAAGATACGAAGAGAGGGATAGAATGGCAATACCGAAAAATAGGTATTTTTACGCTGCAAAATAGGTATTTTATGGTTTCATCAACTCCTTCCACCCTGCCATGCCGTATGTTACGTACTGTTGAAGTGCCAGTCTGATTTCCTCCTCGCTATATTCCTCATGCTCCACGAGTTCGCAAAACAGAGTCAGCCACGCAGAGCAGGTCAGGTGCAGGAAGAACGGCGACATATTGATGTCGAGGTGCGGATAGCGTTCCTTCATCAGTCGGAGATATTCCATGCCCACCTGCATCTGGTGGTCGATGATTTTGTCCTTGTAGTTTGCCAGCGACGTACCCTCGGCATTGAAGAGCAACAGCCGCAGCTCGGGACGAAAGTCCTTGACGAGCTGGAGCATGGCAAGTATGTATGCGTCCTGATGTTTCCGCAGGTTGAACACGTCGATGGAAAGGTGTTCCTCATCGTTGTGCGAGAGGATATAGCGGTCGATGGCACGGAGCAGCGGTCGCATCACCTCGCAGAAAAGCTCGTCCTTGCTGCGGAAGTAGTGGTACACGTTGCCCACCGCCACTCCTGCCTGGATTGCCAGTGCGCGAATGGAGGTCTGCCTCACGCCGTTCTTGATAAATTCCCTGTGTGCCGCGGAAAGGATGCGTTGCCTGATGTCGGTCTTCAATGTCTGCATAGCATTATGTTTAGTGAGAGAAATCGCCTTCGTTTATATCAAAACTCCAGCTCCAACCCTATCATCACCCTCCTCGGGAGCAAAGCGAAGCCCGAAGCCATCGTTGCCTATCTCTTGTTCCTCACCGGCGAAATAATTCTTGCGGTAGCCTGCAAAGCCTATGCGCATACAGAGGCATAGCCCCTTGGTGAGATCCACGCATATGCCAGGGCGCAGTCCAATCTCGAAGCCGTGGTGCTTGTTAATGCCGTCCGTTCCTACGGGCGTGATGTAGTTGTAGCCGAAGCCTCCGTCTAAATAAAGGTTGAATGGTCCCTTGTGCAGATAGTAGTAGCGCACGAAAGGCGAGAGTTTAAGGGTGTGAGTGTTCTCTCGCCCGTCCTCGCCACGCTCCGAGCCGAAGGCATAGCCTAGCATCATGCCCGCCGCCCACGTTTCGTTGAAACACCAGCCCACTTCGGGATAAAGCTGCAAAGTGGTGGCTTTGGTCTTCGTGTTGTTCCAATAAGTAACGGCACCGCCTACGAACAGTCCGCCCTCGTGGTCGCCCTTATGGAAAGGCGAAGCCGTCTGCTCCTGCGCCCAACCGATGAAAGGAATAAGCGACAAAAAGAAAGTAAAAATCTGTTTCTTCATTGTTAAAATACTATTGATAAAAATCGTGTGGTTAGTTCTGTAACTCATTCACCTTGGGTTCTCCTGCGTTGTTTGCCCTTCAGCCATAGGTAAACACCCAACGAAAGAAACACTATAAGGATAACCACCATCTGCCATACATATTTCTCGGGTTCCACCCAAAACTCCTTGAAGAAGTTAATACGTCCGAGTATCTCCACAGGCGTCCAGAACACGATGACCGTGGCAATCGCCATGCGAATATTTGCTCCCCATGAGGCAAGACGTAGCTGGCGGCGCAGCATGAAGAACGAACCCACGAGACAACCCATACCCACAAGGAATGTTACGGGATGATGATCGCCAAGGAAATGCTTGTCGTAGCAGAACATCAATAAAAGGTACAATCCCCATAGCATCATGTTCAGTTCCATAAAGGTTACGATACTCGTGTGGCGTGTCATGGGCTGCGCTGCAATGATTTTACGCTGATTGCGGAAGCACACTTTCTGAATCCACGTTATCAGGTCGCAGCCGTTACGAGTGCTAAACACATACATTGTCATCACCATCATCCACAGACCGAACGAGGCAGGCATGATGAGATACTCTGGTTTGGTTACCACCACCCCATTCTCAATCTCGGGCTGCACACCGTAACGACGGGCGTAATAGAGGAAGAGAAATTCCACCCAGCCTGTCCAGAAGAGCAGTCCGCCCAAAAATCCCCACAATGTCTGCTGAGTACTTCCCTTTACGAACACGCCGATAATGACAAGAATTAAACCTACAAAGCCCATCATAAAACCAGCGATGTGCATGGCTCCCTCGTTCATAAACTTCTCCATCAATATCATTAACGCATGACCTAAGGGCATGGCAAAAAGCACCAATAAAAAAGAGGCGATGGTGCGCCACCAGTAGTATTCTCTTACTTTCTTATCCATATTATTGAGATATGTTATGATTGACTGATGCGATGTATAGTCTGCCGTATCATCGTGATGAGCTTTTGTGTTCCTAATCCAGACCGTTCTCCCGCCATCTTGATGGTAGCCTTTTTCAGAATCAATTTTCCCAATGCTGTTTGCAACATTTTAAAAGGTGCGTATTGCTGAGCCAAGGCTTCCTTTAGACCAGGATATTGAGAGAAAAGATCTTTGAGCATAGTGTATTCGGTAATCTCTGCTACCTGTTTGTCGTCATCTTTCTCTGCTTCCATAGAGTCGGTCATTGTAGAGGTGGGCGGTGTGGCATACTTCTCTTTTTCGTCTGCCCATGTGAGAAGCGTCTGCGACCCAGTGAGAGTACGAATGCGAGTACAGTCTTGCATCACTTCAAGGATGCCTCTGAAATCGCCCTGCTTGTCTCTCACAGCATAATAAGTGATATAGATAAACAGATTAGGCTTGTTTATCCAAAATTCCGCCTTGTCCTGTTCGCCGCTTCGCATCTTTTCCACTATTTCACGAACGATGTGCACGCTCTTGCGTGGATGGCAGTTTTCTACTTTTCGCCCTATCACGTTTTTAGAGCGAGGAAATATGCGATGGTCGGTGTCTGAGTAGAATTGCACCAGTTCATCTTCGTTGACAAACGAGATGTCGAAAGGCAAATGCTGGTAGATGAGATTGATTTGCTCGAGCGTGAGCTTGCCTGTTGTCACGTCTAACGGTTGGTCGTGTTTCACCGCATAGCCATACTTCGCCAGCAGCGATTGCAGTTCTTGGGCAAAGCCGTCGGCAGGGCGGATGTTATCTTTCTTCTCTGTCTTTGCCACGTTGATAAAGGCAAAACCTATCTCTTGGTCTCCACTCTTCATTTCCTCAAATTCCTCTTCTTTGATCAAGGCGAGCGAGGTTGGATAGAGGATGGCCTCTTCTTTATCCATCAAGTCGCGGAGATAGGGTATCAGCTCTTTCACTTGTGCGACAAAAGTATCTTCATCGTTAGCTTCAAGCAATGGACTCAACTTCTTCACGCAGTTGGAAATCATGTCATCAAAGGTCCACATGGTGACGGTGGGACGGTCAAATCCTTTCTTCTCAAGTATCGGATAGAGCTGGTTTTGTTTTCGGGTATAGTGTATGAGATAGGCAGAGGCTTTGTCCAACAGTTCCAACCACTGATTCTTAATCACAGGATACTGTACCAAGTCTTCGGCGGCGTTCAGTATGCGACGCATCTCCTCATTCTCACGATAGTAGTGACGAATGGGGTGATTATCAGGCAAGGTTGGAATGCTGTAATCCATCATCTCCTCCAATAGCTTGTTGAGCTCGGAAAGATTTTCCTTGAAACATTCCTCGGGGTCTTCTTCCGTCATTGTCTGCTCCATCAAGGCATAATGGTAGGGTTGCAGCTTGCCCACTTTCTCTTTCAGTTGTCGTTTGGCTTCCTCAAGCGAAATAGTTCCAAAAGCGTATTGCTTTTTGATGTCAGCCAAACATTGCAGTCGTTCCATCTCTATCTTAGGCAAGTGTCGCTGCATTTCGTATATTTTCTTATTCATAAAAATTGTATTTTCACATTTATAATATAAAGAGCCAATGTAAGCTCTATTTCAGCTCATCACAATAATAACTCATCTGTCCGCCTGTGTCGCCTATTTCGACATCGGCTTTGTACCAACTGATAATCTGTAGTTTGAAATATCGCTGTCCATCGGCAGTGCGTACCACGTAGGTGTGAAACGAGGGTGCATATACAGGCGGTGGACCTGTAAAAGTCATCGCTTTTGCCAATGTGGGGTTAGCATCTGTCTGTGTCGATGCGGGGCCGCGATTGGGGTCGAACCAAGGATTCTGTTTAAAGTCGAGTTTATTGGCGATGAGATACTTGTTCCAATCGTTTTGCGACATGGTGATATATACCGAATGGTCATCCACCACCCATTGCAAATTGGTTGGCAATTGCGCCACCGTTTTCCAAGTGTCGTAACTGCCGTATCCTAAGTCGGCAGCTCCGCCTTTTCCATTGCCCGATGTTCCGCTATTCGTTCGCATACGGTAGCCGCAAAAGGCAATGTCCCAGTCGGTACGCTCCCGCTGTTCGCCCTCTTTAATGTCGCCATTGGGCTTGTCAAGGTTGAATATTTTTCCTGTGCGCAAATTGATGTACAGCCAATCGTTGGTAACGCCAGTGGTGTATCCCGTAACTCTTGGCAGCGTTTTGCCCGTAAACTCCTCCGCATCGTAACTCACGCACGAGGACAATGCTGTCGTTAAAACGAAAAGTATGAATATGTATTTTCTCATTTCTTTCTTTTTAATGATTTTACGATGTCATCAACAAGAAACTCCACTTGTACATATCCCTTTGCACCGCTGGTGGCAGGAACATTGAACATAGTGATGCCCGATCCCAAGGTGTGGGGTAAATAGTTGAAGATGTTATCTACTCCAAGCGTAACTTTCACTTTGTTGTAGAATGTCTGCACCACTGCCAAGTTACAGAGTGCATAGGTAGGCAGCGTGCAGCGGAAATAGGCATCGTAGCTCTTATGATGTTCTTCCACCCACACACGATCTTGCACATCAAAGTTTTTCTCGCCCATAAGCGAAGCACTAAAGATGGTTTTCAAGCGGTAGTTAGGCTTGTTATATACATAGTCGATGCTTGCCGTGGCAGCATGTGGCGACGTGGTATTCACTTGTATGCCAGCCTGCTTGCTCACGTTTACATAGCTGTAAGTTCCGTTCAGGGTAAAATGGTCGAGGAAATGCCACTTCAGGATAGCCTCGATTCCGTACAGACGCTGACTGCTGAGATTGGTGTATTCGAAGTTATACTGCATATCGTAAATATGCCATACGCCCTCTATCTTGTTACGGAACTGATTAATGTAAGCATTTACATTCATAAAGAAACCATTATGGGTGTATTCTGCTCCCAAAGAGAAATAATGGTTCTTCTCTGGCTTCAGGTCTTCGCTACCCCTTATCTGGAACATTCCGAGATGATCCCAATTGAAGAACAGTTCCTTGATGCTGGGTGCACGATAGCCTATGGAGTAGTTGGCACGTATTGCCCAATGCTCATCAGGCGAATATTTAACTGCAATCTTTGGCATATACATAAATCCGAATGCCTTCGAGAAGTTAGTGCGCACGCCTGCCGACAGCATCCAATGCTTGTTTGCCGTCCATTCATCTTGCAGGAAGTATTCCGTCTCGTGCAGTGCCCGAGTGGTCATCTTACGGTTTACAAATCGGTCGCTGGTGAGTTCATCCGAAGTATGTTCCACTCCAAGTATGATGCTGTGTCCGCTAAAGTAGGTACTTGTCAGTGTGAGACGTGGCTCGAATATTTTGCTCTTGTACACCTTTTTGCGTTCATCGATACGCTCGTGCCGTTTGAAACGGTCGTAGAAATCGTTGTGTATGCTAAGGTTTACGGTAAACCAGTCTTTTACATTATATTTCGCCTTAACGCCTGCCATGAAGTCGCGACTCTGCGAGAAGGTCATATCTTGTATCAGGTCGTATGAGTTCATGAAGAACATCGAGCCATACACCTGTACCGACAGGTTTCTGTTGGGCTCGTAATAGAACTTCTGCGCTGCCGAGATATGCTCCGTTCCCTCAATACCCATTGGCGAACGGACGGCAATGCCGTTTAGCGTGATGTCGTGAGGGAGGAATGGGTTAGCCTCCTTTGTGTAGGTCTTGCTATCGTTCTCCGCCTGATACATATAAAAGGCATCGCTCTCGCTATACCATACGTCGGTTTGTGAGATGAAAGCCTTGTGCTTCACTCCTGCCGAAAGCCATGCTTGCAGGTTGGGGCGGTCGCTGTTCTTCTCAAACATATATAGAAAATCCTTTGGACTTGGATTTGTATAATTGCGTTCATTCATCTGCGCCCAACGCAATCCTGCTTGTATGTCCAATGGCTTATTGGTTTTCTTCGATATAAGATTGATGACCGCTCCCGAGGCGCGACTGCCATAAAGCGTACTGCTGGCCCCCTTTACAATCTCCACACGGTCGATGGCGTGCAGGTTAAAACGCTCGTAGTCGAGGTTGCCAGCCATATCGCCCGTCATTCGTTCACCGTCTTGCAGAAAGAGAACGTGGCGGGCATCCAGTCCCTGCATTGAGATTTCGTTGCCAAAACCCACTTTCTGAATGTTGAGTCCTGGTGTCTCTTGTTGCAGGGCATGTTGTAGGTCGCTGTACCCTGCATCAACGAGTGCCTTTCCGCCCAATACCTGTGTGGTGATGGGCGACAGTTTTACGGGGCGCTCTGTTCGTGAACCTGTTACAACGACATCGTTCAGGTGCAGCACGTCTTCGCGCATAACAATCTTTATGTTGTTTTCCTGTGGCGGCACACTTCCTTTTACGGGGACGAAGCCCGTTGCATGGACATTATAGTATAGTTCCTTTCCATTTTCTATACTTAATATCACCTTGCCATCAATGTCGGTAATGGTATTCTTAACATCCAACATCTCTTTGCTCGTGGCATATTGCACAGTAGCCCCTACCAAAGGTTGCTGCGTATCTTTTTCAAGTATGGTTATCCTTACCATGCGCTGTGCCTGTGCGCTTATCGCCAAAAGCAGGCAAAGGAGTAAGAATAAGAATCCTTTCTTCTGCATCGTTTCTTTTTATTTTTGAAAAAGGAAGTGAAAGCACTCACAGCCCCTCACTTCCTTTATTATTGGGCAAACTCGGCTTCGTAATTGTTGATACGGTTCTTGTCGATAGTCTGCAAGAAACACTCGGAACGCACGTTCATCATGTTATAGTTTACGATGAAATTTATCTCATGAGTTTTTACATTCAAATATCCTATAACAGTAGCTCCGCTACCTTTTTCTATCCCACTTTGGTCTTTAGGATTGCCAGTAACTTGACCGTCTTTACCTTTGAACTTTAACCAGCCATCGCCTTTATACTCATCTTTCTCCCAAGAATTAAGTTGCATAAATTTACATTGGCATAAGAAATAAATTGTCAAAGGCATATTGCCCACGGTAAAACCATCGAGTGAAAGTTTCATTGTCTTATCGTTCACCCAATCAAAACTAAATTTAGTAGGACATCCATTTGGCAATAATGTTTTGTCAACCCCACTCATCGTAGCTTTGGTAGACAAGATAATCTCACCATTCAAGATGTTTTTTGCCTCATTGAAATATTCCTCTATCGGATCTTTCTGTTCTAAATTCTCATCACTACTACAAGAAGAGAATCCCGCAAAAAGAACTGCAATAAGGCAAAATAAACTTATATTCGTAACAAACTTTTTCATCATTATAGCTAAAAATTCCCATCAAAAGTTACAGATGCAGGGAAGACAGGAACAGATTGCCAACCTGCGTATGTGTCAAGAACGAAATGGAGTTCATTATTTACAAGAGAGCCTGTAAAACTGGATAATTTAATTTTAATGGGTAATCCACCATCCAACAACATCAATTTACCGGCATAACCAGCTATGGGGGTCGTTGCTGTAACAACTCCGTTGTTGATAGAAACTTTAAGTTCTACTTTGATTGTTCCCGGCATCTTGCCAATAGGTCCCACTGTACCTGCCAAATCATACAGGTTACCACCGGTGCTTATCAATGTAAAGCTCTGATTTGTAGCATCATTGTATGATTTCCCATTCATAGTAATGTTACTCAACGTACCATTGTAAGTACCTGTCTGCGCATTAGAATTTACTGCAAATCCTAAAATGCTGATTACTATCAATATGGTAAAAATAAAAAAACGTTTCATCTTTTTTATGTTTTGTTAATCACTAATTAGTGATGACCATTTAACTCCATCTATGTACATACCATCATTGGACAAGACCTTGAGATACTTCTTGATAAAGTCTTTTGTTTCCTGTCTGTCAAACACGTCTTGCATACACGCAAAAGAGGTTTTTTTATCGTAGGTATGAAATTCCGTCAATTCTGGATAGGTAACACGACAATTCGCAGATAAACCGCCAAGTTCCAAATTGGATATCATCTTAAATTTGGACAAATCTACCTGCTCTATACTCTTCATATTCGCAAATGTTATCATATAAGATCGCAACCCGCTTTTTTCTGGTAAAGCTATCTTTTTCAAATCCGGGCATTCCACAAAAACAAGTGAGGAACCACCGGGACCATTCTGTTCCTGCTCAATCGCTCTCTGACCAAACAGGGTACTATGTCTTAAATCTATTTCGCTAATACCGCTAACCTTTACCCATAGGAAACCTGTCATGTTTGTAGCATCCTCAAGATTGATGCCTTCAGAGGCATCCACGTTTGTCAATGACAAGGTCATGAGACCGCTACAGGGTCTCAGGTACGGGAGTTTCGCTTTGTTTGTCAGGTTTACAGTAAGAAGTTTGCCGTCCCAATAAGGATTGTTCACAATATATTGTACCCCTTCCAATGTCGCAGCAGTGGCAACTCCATACGACTTATTAAATACACAGGCATTCGACCTATCTTTGTTGCTTAACCGCTTGCTGATGTCAATATGAATACCGTCTTCATCAAAGATGCTGGAAAAGTATTTTTTGAAATTAGCCCTTATATTCTCATCAGGTATTTCGCGAATGGTATTGTATTTCTGCAAGTCGCCTTTTGCTGTTTCCATCTTCACGTCTATACTGCCAGACTCAATCTCTGCCTTCTTCTCTCGATAGAAACGCACAAGGTCTTTGATATTAAACTTTGCCGTCTGTGGCAAGTACAATTTCGTGATTTTGTGCAGCTGTGTTACGGTTTCATCACCATTCTCTTCCGTCTTTACATTCACCAGTCCTTCAAAGTCATAAATGTCATTGCCTGTCAAATCCACACCAGTAATTTGTGCTGGCAGCTGGGCGAAGTCGAAAACAGGTCCATACCCGTTATTGGAGAGTTTCACCTCCTTCAGGTTTGGAAGAATATCAAGACCACTGAGATCCTTCAGGTTTGTACCGCTAAGGTCAAGCGATGTGGTATTGTTTGCCAAATCGTTGAGTTCCAACTTCCCGTCTTTGTCGAACTGATAACCTTTCGATTTCAACACAGTCATCAATTCTGTATTTTTAAGGGAGTTTGTGCTGTAATGAACGGTGTCATCATCACTGCTACATGAGGCAAGTCCCATCACAAGGGATACCAATACTGGTAATGTTAATTTTTTTACTATTTTCATTTTCGATAATAAATTAATTGTTTTGAGTTGCAAAGGTAGGAGTCTTGTTTGGATTTCACAATACCTATTTATTAGGATTTTATTTTTGTTTTTGCAATCCTCATTTATTAGGATTTTGCTGTTTGTGAGAATTTTTATCTGTTTTACTTTTGGTAAGGCTAAAACTGTATCACAGCGATACGAGGGCATAACTATGTATCTGTGGCCGGAAACTCTCGTGATACCTGTAACCTGAAACGGAACGGTTGAGGTTCCTTCGCCTATTCAGAATGTCGTTCCATTTGAATGAGAGCGTGGCTTGTTTCTTCCTGAGAAAACGCCGCGATGCTCCTGACAAAGAATCTATGCTCATGGTCTGCGTCTCTACTGACAAGAGGTACTGACCATGAGAAGAAACATCATAATAACCTATTTCATTCTATCACACCATTGATAAACATATCGGGCAATAGCTTGGTAGCGGGGTGGTTAATGATACGGGCATGCACCGTGACCGACTTGGAATCGTTGTCGAAGGCGGAGTTGATGTCGTAGACCTTAGCGCGGAAGGTCACCTCGGGGGCATTGGTGAGCGTCAGCTTCACCATCTGACCGATGCGCACCTTGGGCAAATCTTTCTCAAACACTTTCAGGTCGCAATGCAGGTTTACGTTGTTGACCACCGTCATGAGCGAAGTGGAGATGTCCACGAAGCTACCCATACAGATTTTTACCTTTCCAACAATACCACTGATGGGCGATTTGACAGGAATGAGAGTGGTGAGCTTGCCTGCTGATATTGACGACGGATTCATGCCGAGCTGACTCAACTGACGTCCAATACCTACTACTTGCGCATTAGCAATAGCATAGGTCGACTCAGCCTGCTGCAAAGTTTTCAGCACACCTGCATCTTGTTTCATCAGTGTGTGCTGTCGGGCAAGTTCTGTTTTGGCTGCAGAAAGCTCATTTACAGCCGTGAGATACTGTCGTTGCAGTTCGACTATCTGTGTATTTTCTATATAAGCCACCACTTGACCGCGGCGCACTCTAATACCTTCTCTAGTTGTGATGCGCCGCACCACCCCACTTGCAATGGGAGAAACCTCTGCTTTGTTTTGTGGATCGAGTGCCAATGTTCCTGTCACACGCACAACATTAACAGTTTTACTCAAGTCGGGTGCTGGATCAGCATCAGCTTCCTCTTCACCTTCCTCTGTTTCCACTTTCTCGGAAGCAGCATTCTCTTCCTTGTTACTTTTCTTATCGTTACCACAGCTTATCACCATAACCATGGCAAGCAGTATCAGTAGATAAAATCCTATTTTTCTCATTTTCCTTGAAGATAATTCAGTTCAACAATAGCTTTATTATATTGGCGAGTAGCATCAGCAAAGTCTTTCCAAACCTCCAATGCACTCTGTAGGTTTTGCATTAACTCCACATAACCGATCTGTCCATATTCATAACTCACCTTAGAGATTCGTTCCATCTCGCGAGCTTGGGGCACTCCTATTTTTTGATAATAATTGTAGGCTTTGTGTGTCGATACATAGTTGTTATAGGCTGCATCGTAGGTTTTGCGGAGCACGTACTCCTGATTGCGCACGTTGAGTTGTGCCATCTCCACTTCCTTGCGAGCCGCCTTCACCCGCGCCTTTTGTGCACCGAATGCTAAGGGGATGTTCACTCCCACGGAGAAGCCCATGAAGTTGCCACCGCCATACGCACTGCGGTCAATGTTGTAGGGATTGAATCCCTTGATGACGGTCTGCACGCTGGCTCCCACAGAAAATGTGGGCAGTCCGTTGCGTTTCTCCAATTTCAGTTGTCGGTTGGCAACTTCTTCTTGACTCTTCGCTAAGGTGAGGAGGGGAACGTCTGCAATGGAATGGTCGGCAAATATGAGTTCATTAGTCGCTGTGGCAAGAGGTATCACCAGCGTATCGGTATTGAGCCACTTCATCAACTGTAATTGGGCAGTGAGAAAGTCGCGCTGCGCAATGTCACTTTTGATGTCGTTCTCCTGTTTCAGTCGGATTGCATTCATCTGTTCTAATCGTCCAGTCTCTCCTGATCCGAGTTTAGCCTCTGCCACACGGTTGAATTTTTTATAGATACTGTCTTGACGGGCATAAATGTGTAACACGTCCTGTGCGTAGAGCAAGTCGTAGAAAGCCAAGCTCACCTCTCGTCGCAGCTCATTCTCGCTCACCGCCAATCGACTTTGGGCAGCGCTGGTTTCGGACTTGAGCAATGAGCGTCTGGCAGAATAAACACTGGGTAGAGCAAACGACTGACTCACCGTAATGGCATTGTCGGGACTTCCGCCACTGGTGGGATCCTGAGAGAGCGACACGGATGTGGCATCCAGATGAAAAGCAGTACCTTGAAGGATACGGGTCTTATCCACCTCCATACGTGAGCGCTGCAATGTTAGGCTACGCTCGGCAGCCATTGCCAACACCTCTTGCAACGTCATCTGTCGGCTTTGTGCCGATACTAAGATGGGAAGAAAGAGGAATAGGCTGAAAATGATATATTGTTTCTTCATATCTATTTTGTCTTTGTTGTCTTTGAAAAGATTTTGTACATAGAGGGCAACACCACAAGCGTGAGAATGGTGGCAATGAGCAGACCACCGATGACCACCGTGGCAAGAGGTCGTTGCACCTCAGCACCGTCGCCTGTCGAGATGGCCATAGGCAGGAAGCCGAGCGAAGCCACGAGTGCTGTCATCAGCACGGGGCGCAGGCGTTCCATACAGCCGTTGATGATACAACGGTTGATGTCGGTGATACCCTTACGCTTGAGCTCGTCGAACTGGTTGATGAGCACAATACCGTTAAGCACCACAACGCCGAACAGGGCTATAAAGCCAACACCGGCAGAGATGCTGAAAGGTATGCCGCGCAACCATAGGGCGAGGATACCACCGATGGCTGCAAGCGGAATTTCGGTGAATACAATCAATATCTCACGCATGCTGCGCAGTGTGAAGAATAGGAGGAAGAGAATGATGATTAATGCAGCTGGTACAGCAACCAAAAGACGTGCCTTTGCCTCCTTGAGATTCTTAAACTGTCCGCCGTAGGTGTAATGATAGCCTGTTGGCAACTGCAATTCAGTGTCCAACTTTTTCTCTATATCGGCAATGGTTGTCTCCACATCCCTGCCTCGCACGTTGAACCCCACGTAGATGCGTCGCTGCCCCTCGTCGTGGGTAATCTGCGATGGTGTACTTACATATTTTATCTCTGCCACTTGCGACAAAGGTACGGTTCCCCCGCTTGGCACGGTGAGCAGTAGGTTCTGTAAGGTTTCAATCTTATTGCGCATCTTCTCGTCCAAGCGCAACACGATGTCGAACTTCTTGTCTTCCTCGAAAATACTGCCTGCCGTTGTTCCAGCGAAAGCTGATTCCAGCGTGCTATTCGCTTCCTTGATGGATATTCCGTAAGCCGATAGGCGACTACGATCGTAGATGACTTGCAACTGTGGCAGTCCCGACACACGCTCCACGATAGGCGTCCCGACACCCTCCACATTTTCTATTTTCTCTGCCACACGCTTAGCAATGTTTGCCAGCGAGTCGATGTTGTTGCCATAGATATTGATGGCAACATCTTGCTTTACACCCGTAATGAGTTCGTTGGTACGCATCTGTATGGGTTGCGACATTTCCACACGCAATCCCCCTACCTCACTCATTGCCTCCTCCATCTTTTCAGAAAGTTCTGCCTGCGTTTTAGCACTCGTCCATTCACTCTTGGGCTTGAGTTGTATCATCATGTCGCCACGCTCCATAGGCATGGGGTCGGTGGGAATTTCCGAACTACCGATGCGCGTCACCACCTGTTTCACCTCAGGGAAACGCTTCTTCAGTATTTTCTCTGCCTCTGTGGTTTTGACTATCATCCTCGACAGACTCGTGCCCTGCTTCATGCTTACTTCGGCGCAGAGGTCGCCTTCTTCTAAATTGGGAATAAACTCGCCGCCCATGCGCGAGAAGATAAATAAGGCTACGGCGAGTAGGGCAATACCTGTTGCCACGATGACTTTGCTGTGCTTAAGACTGACGCGTAGTAATGGCAAATAAACCTCACTGATACGATGCATCATACGGTCAGAGAAATTCTTTCCATGCTCCGTTTTTCGTGATAGAAACAATGCACTGGCAGCAGGAACATACGTGAGCGAGAGAATAAACGCTCCGAGAACGGCAAAGAATACTGTCATTGCCATCGGTCTGAACATTTTTCCTTCGATGCCTACCAATGTGAAGAGGGGTACGTAGACTGTCATGATGATAATTTCGCCAAATGCAGCACTCTTACGTATCTTGTTGGCACCCATACTTACCACATAATCCATATCGTCCTGCGAAAGTACACTTTTATTGATACTCTTGCCATGAGAGACTATATAGGTGGTGATACACTCCACGATAATGACTGCACCATCGACAATAATTCCAAAGTCGAGCGCACCAAGACTCATCAAGTTGCCTCCCACACCGAAAGCCTTCATCATACCGAAAGCAAAGAGCATGGCAAGCGGAATGACCGATGCTGCCACTAATCCTGCTCGGATATTGCCCAAAAATAGCATGAGTACAAACATCACGATGAGTAAACCCAGTACCAAGTTCTCGGTGATAGTGAACGTCACGCGGTCTACCAACTGCGTGCGGTCTATGAACGGGTCAATGACCAAGCCTTTGGGCAAGCTCTTCTGCACTTGATCCATACGTTCCTTTACGTTTTTGATGACTTGTCGGAAGTTCTCTCCCTTGAGCATCAATGTGATACCACTCACCACTTCGCCTTCACCATTGCGTGTTACAGCTCCATAACGCATGGCCGAACCATATCGCACTTCTGCTACATCACTCACAAGCACAGGAACACTATTGACAGTCTTTACGGGAATTTGCCGAATATCATCCAACGTGCGCGCCAGTCCGATACCACGGATAAAATACTGACTGTTGCCTTGTTCTATATAACTGCCACCCGTATTCTCATTATTACCTTCTATGGCTTTATAAAGATCGACTACCGTGAGACCGAACGAGGCAAGACGGTCGGGATTAATGGCTACTTCGTATTGCTTTACATAGCCGCCCCATCCGTTCACCTCGGCCACACCTTCGGTACCTGCAAACTGCTTTCGTACAATCCAGTCTTGTACGGTGCGGATGTCTGATAGAGAGAATTTGTTCTCATATCCTTTCTCTGGATGAATGGTGTATTGGTAAATCTCGCCGAGTCCAGTGGAGATAGGAGCCAAGCTCACCTTACCTGCTCCGCGTGGAATCTCCTCCTCTGCCTCCTTCAGCTGTTGGCTCACCTGCTGACGCGCCCAGTAAATGTCTACATTGTCGCGAAATACGAGCGTCACAACGCTCAATCCGCTACGACTGATACTTCTACGCTCCACAATATCGGGAATGTTGGCAAAAGCCATTTCAAGTGGCGTGGTTACGTACTGCTCAACCTCCTCTGCGCCAAGCGTGGGAGCTTGAGTGATGACTTGTACCTGATTATTGGTAATATCAGGTGTGGAATCAAATGGCAATTGGCTCAGTGACACGGCTCCCCATACTATAAGAAGCAATGTCATGATACCAATCACCAATTTGTTCCGTATGGAAAAATTGATAATTTTTTCAAACATGATGGATTAGCTATTAATATTTTATCAAAAAAGAACAAGGATAAAACATCAAAGCTATAGGTGGATGCCATACGCCCGCAGTATACGCCTGCAGAAGAACAGCCTCATAATGAACTATTTGCGGATTTGTTACAATAGCCGCAAAATTGGATAGTTGGAAAGAATCGTTAGTTACGTATAAGGTGAAAGCATGCACTCTGGCATCTGCACAGAAAGGTGAGCACATACCAGCTTTAAACTTCTGCATGCCACCCTCGTAATTGTTGACAGAATGGAATTCTGCCACAGATTCTGTATGTTGAATTTGTGCATACACAACTTCCTTGCATTGACAGGGAATCACTGCCAACAAAAAGACGTAAATGCTCAGGATGTATGCTATCAATTTCATATTTAGCTGCAAAAATACGAAATAACTTTTGCAACTCGGTTGCAAAGATACATTATAACGTATGTATAATCACTAATAAATATTTTTATTACTTAGGGTCTGCTCATCTGGCTTAACGAAAACCTTCGGTTATCAGTACAGCGAAATCATCCGTTCTCTCATAAGTATCTACTTCTGTGGTGGTTCATGTACCCAAGGATGTCACTACTCATTTGATGAACCACCTCTCGCTTCATCCGACACTTTGCACTTGTAGCTCTGATACTATCCTCAGAGCGATAAAGGAGTTGACGAAAGAAAACATTTCATACACATCAGATATGGGCAAGACCTACGATTTCAATACGGCTGACACGCTCAATACTTTATTGCTCAATTGTATATTTGCATCTAACCAACTGAAAGAGGGTGAGATGTATGATGCTGATTTCGACCATCAGTTCATAGAAACAGAGAAGTATGATACAAAGCCTACATACAAGAAGTTCGGACTCAATGCAACAAGTCGCATAAAAGCCTTTGTATTCAGGTTTATCTCAGTACTAAGGGGATATTGTAGGCAGAAGTGGGTATTTCAGCCTCAATTTATCTGATAATTCGGTAATGAGCGGACATGTACACGCAAGAAGGACGTTGAAGGGCTTAGTTGCGGATTTGAGGATAAAATAAAAACTGAAGTTTCGCAAGTAAATATATAATACACTTGCTTATTTATAAATTTCCTAAAATTGCAGATTTAGATTTGATAGTTGATTCTTTCGTAAAAATTTGAGTTTTTCTACATATCAAGGAAAACGAATAAGTTAGATGTGACAAGATTATTACCGAAAACTCTAAAACCATGCGCAAGAATACTATTTGAAAACCAAGATCTTTCTAAGAGAGGATGATAGCAACTTTATATACATAAAATACCCAATAATAGGTATTTGAAAACCAAGATCTTCCTAAAAGAAGATGATAGCAACTTTATATACATAAAATACCCAATAATAGGTATTTCGTGACGTTTTGGGATATTGTAATTTTGCATCAGAAAATATCCATTATTAAGAAATAAATCTCACATATCATTTATACACAGGTGTTTGAAGAGGAAAATTTAGTACAATAAAAGAATAGATTTATCCCCATATGTATACTAAAATAAAAATGCTGTCTCTGTTTGTCACACTGACTCCATGCATTGGGTATGCCCAAAAAAACGTAGGCACACCTAAAACGTCTAATGCCATGACCGACTCTTTACATCAGATCAACGAAGTAGTAGTAAGAGCCAACCAGATGTTAGGCAGTCAGTTTGAAGCACGTAACCGTACTGGTTCGGCTTATTACCTTTCACCCAAAGAATTGGGCAAGTTTGACTATACCGATATAAATCGTATGCTGAAAAGCGTACCTGGAGTAAATATTTATGAAGAAGATGGTTTTGGATTGCGCCCCAATATCAGTTTACGCGGAACACAAGCTGAGCGTAGTGAACGTATCACACTAATGGAAGATGGTATATTGGCTGCTCCTGCACCATACGCAGCCCCCGCAGCCTATTACTTTCCTAATGCGGCACGTATGTATGCGATAGAAGTATTAAAAGGTAGCAGTCAGGTACAATATGGACCATTTACAACAGGAGGTGCCATTAACCTAGTGTCCACCCCCATCCCGCAGAACCGATTAATAAAGTGCAGTATGTCGGCAGGTAGTTTTGGTAGTCTAAAACTACAAACGGCTATAGGTAAAAGCTTTAAGCATACAGGCTTTCTCATAGAATATTTGCGCTATCAGTCTCGCGGTTTCAGACATGATGACCCCGACGAGCGTACAGGATTTAAGCGCAATGACGTAATAGCTAAGTGGATGGTACGCACAAACAAAGAAGATGGCATAAATCACAGATTAGAACTAAAGTATGGATTTGCTAACGAAACTTCCGATGAAACATATCTTGGGCTTACTGATCAGGACTTTAACGTTAAACCATATTTTAGATATGCAGGAGCGCAAAAAGATAATTTGGTGACACGCCACTCCCAGTTTTCTGCGACATACATTATAAAAGGTGCTCGTTCATGGGATATAACCACGCAGGCCTATTACAATTATTTTTTCAGGAATTGGTACAAGCTTAACGAGGTGCGTACTGGCTACACCAAGGCTGAACGCCGCTCGATAGGCGATGTACTTGCCGACCCTATTACCAACCAATCGTACTTCGATATTGTTGCAGGTAAGGCTAACTATATAGGAGAGGCACTAATGCTGCGTGCTAACCACCGTAAGTACCATTCGCGTGGTATTCAGATAAAAGGAGAATATAAAACAATGCTATACGGTGGATACTTCACTGCAGAGATTGGCATGCGTTACCATGCTGACAGCGAGGATCGCTACCAGCAAGACGATGGATACTCTATGAATAATGGTCGTATGGAGCTTTTTTCAAGAGGACTCCCAGGCAGTCAGACCAATCGCATTACTACAGCGCATGCATTATCGGCTTATACTTTAGCAAAATGGGCAAAAGGTGTGTTTACCTTTACCGCAGGAGTTCGTTATGAAGATGTAAAGCTGTTGAATCGCGATTATACTAAAGCCGACTGGCGACGTACGGGCATGGCGCGTATAGAAGTACCAAATAGTGCAAGAGCTATTATGCCAGGAATAGGGATTAACTGTAAGTTAATGCCCCAGCTGTCATTATTCTCAGGAATACATAAAGGTTTTGCACCGCCCAGTGCTTCCCTTGGACAAAAAGCCGAGAGCAGTATCAATGTAGAGGCTGGTTTGCGCTATGCTAATCAATGGTTCAAAGGAGAACTGATAGGTTTCAGCAACAACTATTCTAATATGTTGGGTAGCGACCTTGCCGCACAAGGCGGATTAGGTACCTTAGACCAGTTTAACGTAGGACGGGCATTGGTACGAGGTGTAGAACTGCTTTTACAATGCCAGCCATTACCTACTCATTGGAAAATCCAACTCCCCATGCAACTATCTTATACCTTTACAGATACAAAGATGAAAAACTCATTTACAAGTGCATCGTGGGGACATGTTTTATATGGTGATGAAATTCCTTATATCTTTCGTCATGCACTTAACGGTCAGATAGGTGTGGAAAGCAAATGGGCTGACATAAACTTTAACATGCGATACAATGGCGACATGCGTACAGTTCCAGGACAAGGCAAGATAGCTCAACGCGAAAAAATTCCAGCCAACTTTATTATAGATGTTACCGCCAAGGTGCATATAATTAAAAATGTAGACCTTACTATGAATATGGTCAACCTTACCAACAAAGTGTATATGGTTTCACGGCACCCATCTGGTGTCAGAGCAGGCTTACCTTTTGGTATTTATGGGGGGGTACAGTGGAAACTTTGATAAAATGTCATATCGCTAAAAATATAATATGAAAATGAGAAGATCTGTATATATACAATCTATAACTATAAAAAGAACACTATGCCTATTGATCATGCTATGCACTTTATCAAGGCTCATGGCACAAGAAAATAGGTGGGTAACAGGCTCTGTTACAGATACACAAGGCGAACCCATAGTAGGGGCAATTGTTGGTATTGTAGAAAACAAGCAAAAGACGGTTACGGACATCGATGGTAATTTTAAGATAGAGGGCACCGAGGGGCAAACCATTACTGTCTCGTTTATAGGCATGCATGACTATAAGGGAAGTATTAAGGCAACATCTTTAAAAATAGTGTTGCAGAGTAATAGCAGAATGATTGACGAAGTTGTCGTAACAGGATACCAAAACATAAGAAACCGTGTTTACACTGGTGCTGCCACAGCAGTGAAAATGACCGACATCAAACTCGAGGGTATTGGTGATGTCTCGCGCATGTTGGAGGGTCGCGTGCCTGGACTGTCGATTCAAAACATATCCGGAACATTTGGTGCTGCACCGCGCATCAATATTCGTGGGGGTGCTTCCATCATGGGAAATGTTCAGCCATTGTGGGTAATCGATGGTGCTGTTTACGAGGACATGGTACATGTTTCTCCCGAAGACTTGGCGTCTGGTGATGCCGTTACGCTCATTAGTTCGGCAGTAGCAGGGCTTAATCCTGCTGACATACAAGATATTCAAGTACTAAAAGATGCCTCAGCCACATCAGTATACGGCGCACGGGCTGCCAATGGCGTTATTGTAATTACGACAAAAAGTGGTAAAAGGGAAATGCCATTGCAAATTAATTATACAACAGAAAACACATGGCGCCCTCGTCCAGATTACAGTCACTTCGATTTGCTGAACTCTCAAGAGACGATGGCTCTGTATCAGGAAATGCAAGAGAAAGGATATTTTGATCCAGCTACATCGTTATATGGACGTAGAGGCGGGGTTTATCATCAAATGTACAAACAGCTCACCACTTATGATGACGAATCACACAACTGGATGTTGCCAAACACTTATGAAGCCCGACAAAACTTCTTACGACAAAGAGAATATGCCAATACGGATTGGTTTAGGCTTTTGTTTACAAACAACCTGATGACAAACCATACAGTAAGTTTGTCGGCAGGTGGAAAAAATGTAGCATCTTATGCCTCGATAGGCTATTATCACGATGCTGGTTGGACTATTGCCGATCAGGTGCAGCGACTGACAACCAACATTAAGAACACATTTTACATAACCAATCACCTTACTGCCAAATTATCGTTACAGGCCAATATGCGTATGCAAAATGCACCAGGCACCTTGCCACAGAAAAAAAACACCATATCTGGAACATTTGAACGAGATTTTGACATCAACCCGTTTGCATACGCTTTAGGAACAAGCCGAACGCTTCGTCCCTATGATGAGTATGGGCAACGCGAATATTACCGTAACAACTGGGCTCCTTTTAATATATTGAACGAGTATGACAACAATCAATTAAAAATACAGGTAGTCGACTTTAAATTGCAAACCGAAGCGACCTATAAGTTTACTGATGCTCTTAACCTTAAAGCAATGTTTTCATACAGAAGAGCACATACAAGTAGACGACATGAAATAGGTGAAAGATCCAATATGATAGGAGCTTACCGTGCTTGTGAAACACCATGGGTGGCAAAACAAAATATATATCTTGTAAAAGACATCTATCATCCAGAACTCCTACCTAAACCTGGCATACAACAAGGTGGTGTACTTTTCCTAAACAATGCCAATATGCAAAGTATGCTGGCACGCATAGCTGTTGATTACGACAAGCAAATAGGAGTACATGACCTGAAAGGATTTGCTTTTGGTGAAATAAGAACTCTGCAGCAAACTACAAATTCTTTTCAGGGATATGGCATTAGTTATCAACGCGGTAATGAGGTGCAAAGCGCACCTGGTATTTTTGAGAAAATGTTTCAAGAAAACACCCCTTATTTTGCATTGCGTAATAGAAACGAAAGAGGCATTACGTTTTCTGGCAATATTACCTATGGCTATCAGGGCAAGTACATTTTTAATACTGTGGTGAATATTGAAGGCTCTAATGCCGCAGGAAAGGGATCTACTGCTTTATGGTTGCCAACATGGAATGTTGGAGCCAAATGGAACGTGGATAAGGAGAATTTTATGCAAGGGAATGATGTCATTTCAAAATTGGCATTTCGTATAAGTTATGGATTAACAGCCAAAATGAACGAAGCGGCAGCTAATGCATCGGCTATCTATAGAGGTGGTATAGTCCATAGGTTAAATCTAAATGACAGAGAAAACAAATTAAATTTGCTTTCGTTGGAAAACAGAGATCTTACTTGGGAAAAAATGTACGAGCTGAATGTTGGCGCAGAGGTGGCATTCCTGAAAGATCGCATTTCGGCTACAGTAGATGTATACCAACGCAATACATTCGATTTGATAGACTTGGTACGCACATCTGGAGTTGGCGGACAATACTATAAATACGCCAACTTTGGCGATATGGTTGCTCGTGGTATTGAATTCGGATTGCATACCATCAATGTGAATAACAATGCATGGAAATGGACAACAGATCTTACATTCAATGCCATTCATCAACAAATAACCCGTATGCTCAATTCACCAAACGCATTTGACATGGTGGCAGGTAGAGGTCGTGGCAACGTAGTTGGTTATCCTAAAGGCTCGCTGTTCTCGTTTAATTTCCAACGATTGGACAAAAACGGGCTACCAAACTTTAATTTTGGACGATATCCATTACCACAAAACGAGTTGAAAGATATTGTAGGAGCTGACTTCAACGACACACAATACACTAAAACTTATTTATTGTATCACGGTCCTATTGAGCCTAATATAATGGGCGGATTGGCAAATACCGTGAAATGGCGCAACTGGGAATTTTCTTGCTTCATAACAATGCAGGCAGGCAACAAGATTAGGCTAAATCCAACATTTGACACACAGTTTGCCGATTTGAATGTATTTTCCAAAAATTATCTCAATCGTTGGCTCAATCCTGGCGATGAATATCATACTGACATACCCACACTGCCTTCGAAGGAGATAATAGACGTGATAGGAATGGAAAATATAGAAAAAGCATACAACACCTACAACTACTCACAATTGCGTGTGGCCGACGGTAGCTTTGTCAGACTAAAAAATATTGCGCTATCCTATTATTTAAAACCAAGTTGGATGAAAGCGATAGGCTTAAAAAGTGGAAGTGTTCGTTTAAATGTTACAAATCCACTATTGATTTATGCCGATTCCAAACTACATGGACAAGATCCTGAATATTATCAAACAGGAGGCGTTTCACTGCCTACGCCTCGACAATATACTTTTACTTTAAATGTTGGTTTTTAAAATGAAATACTATCTATATAAATATGTCTTGGTCTTTGCCACTTTAGCTCTATGTGGCTGTAACGATTTTTTGGACAAAATTCCCGATTCGGACATTGATGTAAACATAGACAATGAAGAAGGAATTGCCCAATTACTTGCAGGAGCTTATCCAGAGGCAAGCTACATTCCTTTTTTAGAGCCTCGTACTGATAATGTAGACATCAGAGCAAATGGCACACATACACAACTGAACGAAGAAATGTTTTATTGGGAGGATGACACCCAAGAAGACATTGACACACCCTTAAATTATTGGAATAGTTGTTATAAAGGGATTGCGCAGGCCAACAAGGCTTTGGAGCTGCTAAAAAAATATCCGAAGACTGAACGTGTCAAGGCTTTATATGGCGAGGCATTTTTGCTTAGAGCTTACCTTCACTTTATGCTGGTCAATATCTGGGCAGAGCCTTATGGTAATGCAGAGCAATCTCCTGGTATACCTTATGTTAACAAACCCGAGAAACATGCGCTGACTAATTATAACAGAGGTACTGTCAGCGAAGTATATGATAGTATTGAAAGCGACTTGAAGCGTGGTGTCACCTTAGTCTCCGACAGATATTATAAGCAACCTAAATATCACTTCAACAAAAAAGCGGCTTACACGTTCGCCTCTCGCTTTTATCTGATGAAAGGTGAATGGGAAAAAGTAGTGGAATATGCTAATTATGTGTTAGGCGCTGACCCCAAAACTATGTTAAGGCATTGGGTGGGATATTCACGGCAATTTGAGTTTAAACGTCAGCGTTTGTCTACACGCTACACATCTCCCGACGAGCCTGGCAACTTATTGATTTGTACCACCGAGTCTCGGTGGGCGAGACAAATGCCTACGGATCGTTACGGATCAACCAAACAAACTGTTGACGAAATATTCAACAAAAGAGGTATCGAAGGGGGAGGCGATTTCTCTAAAATGACTTTTGACGGTACATATCCTTTTGTTTATTCACCATCACCTATAGTAAATGGTAAGTATATCGCCAAGTTTGATGAGCTGTCTACCACTGAAAGCATTGGATTAAGACCTCGGGGAATTTACGTGAGCAATGTATTGTTTACTGCAGATGAAGCTTTGCTTAATAGAATGGAAGCTTATGCCATGCTAAAACAGTATGATAGAGCCATTAATGATTACCTGCAATATATGCAGGGTAAGTTTGGCTTTATGCCTACTGTTGAAAGGGATATTTATATGCGTACAAGTGAAAATAATTATGATGTGTACACCCCTTTCTATGGCATGACATTAAAACAGCTTGCATTGGTAAAGTTATTTGCCGATTTCAGGCAAAAAGAGTTTTTTGCTGAGGGGCTACGCTGGTTAGACATTAGAAGGTTTCATTTGAGTGTGAAGCGTAATACAAAATCTAAATATTATTTCCCCTTAGAGAAAGACGACCCACGAAAAGTATTGCAAATTCCCATAGAAGCACAAAACAGAGGACTAGCTCCTAATCCTCGTGAACGCAAAGAACTCATTAGATAAACATAGTAGGTAATTTATAACGCAACAAAATGAATATACAGAAATATTTCTTAGCATATATAGGCCTATGGGCATTACTAGCAACGTCTTGCCAACATGACACACTATCAGATGACAGTGTTGTGGACAGCAATGCCACTCAAACGCAAACGGCACAATGGATAGAACAGCATTTTACCAAGGTGTATGGTCCAGAGGTGGTATATCAGTGGCAAAAGAATAACAGTCAGAAAGGAGTCTATGTGTATCCTCCTGACACTACAAACATAAAACAAGTTCTTAACGCTATTAGCTCTTTATGCTTTGATACCTTTAGGGATATTCAAATGGAAGGCAAAGGCAACCTGCTTAACTACTGTTTGCCAGTACGCATTACATTATATGGGGGCGGAAACCCAGATAAGAATGGTGTTGAGCGCATGTACAACATTGCGTCACAGCCAGTAGAGATGAGTATATATCATGTTAATGATTTTGATGCAAACGACAAGCATAAAGTTAATAGACTTGTTCGCAGCGTATATCACCAAATGATGAAACGAGTGTTAGAGCAGATACCATACGATAGAGCTAAATTTGCTGCCATCAGTGAAGGAAAATATATCACCGACACTCAACTCCTCTCCGAGATAAATGGTGCGAACAACGATATTGGGTTAGTGGGATATGCCAACAAACGTGGATTTTACACCTATCTTTCCATGCTTAATCCTGAGGACGACATGGCAGAGATGTTAAGCGTTATCTTGACATCTACACCAGCAAAACTTAAACAAGCAGAAGATGAAGCACGTACACCAGACGAAGACTCTGACCCCGAAGTGAATAAACGCTATAAACAAGAGGCCGATCGTGCCTATCATGATTTTATGGCAAAAAAAATGTTTGTCGAGCAGTATGCTTGGAATAACTGGCACGTTAAATTGCTCACATTGCAACTTAAGAGCGTCAGAACCTTGAATAAATATCTAAATACAAAATAAGATGAAGTATCTTTCATACATACTCCTCACTCTACTTGGTTGCATTTTCTACAGCTGCCATGATGAAGAACGAGAATTTGTGAACACACCTACCCAGCGCAAGAGGCAAGCCATTGAGGCGTTGAACACTGAGCTGGTTAACAACAAAGCAGGATGGTTGGTTATGTATTTCCCTAAAACAGATTCCTTGCTGTTTTCTAACATCAGTGATAAAATAAAAGCCGAATACCAATACGGAACTGACAGATATGGTTATGGAGGTGTTTGTTTTACCATGCGTTTTTTACAACATGGGAAAGTAGAGATGCGTGCCGACTTTGACCCCAAAAGTGTTGCTACTTCCATGATGGGCGAATACAAAATAGGGACAAATAGTTGCACCCAACTTACTTTTCTTACCACAAACTATATACACAAGCTGGTCAATGATAGTTATGGAGGCGCATGCGACTGGTTATACCAAGGACGTGATGAAGACGGATTTCTGGTATTCAAAACTGCCTCATACCTTAAGCCAGCATGCGAATATATTTTGATGAAACCCTTGCATGATGTGCATGAGTTTGCCGATGCGGTAAAACAAGCATACGATAACAGACGAGTATTTGAGCAAATGAAAAATCCACAGTTATATATACACAGAGGCGGTCGTGTTTACTTTCAGAGCGATTACTATCTTGGCAGAAACGGTGGACGCGTGGCCACGACCGAGAAACAGAGATATTATCTGTTTATGGAGGTGACGAAACCTAACCCTATCCCAGACTATCCACCTAAAGAATTTTCCGTGTTGGGTTCTGGATATTGTGGCACGCCTAAAGGTATTACTTTTAGAGCAGGTCTGCGATTGAACAACAAACAGGTGTTTGCCGACTTTCAACGTATTGGCAACCATTTCGAAGCTGAATTGGTAGAAGTGTATCATCCCGAATGGAGAAGCATTAGGTTAGTAAGTAAGCATCTACACCCAGAAGGAAAAATAACTGGTTTGAAAGCGGTTATTCAAGACGTTCCTACCAATGAATAAAATATAAACAGATAACAACGAACGGTATGAAAAAGAAATTATATATAACACTCTCAGCCTTTACCTTGATATTATTCTCAGCATGTTCACCTGCCGTAAACGACGATGCCGATGAAGACTACGACAAATTATTTCCATTTAAGGGAATAGAAAAACCAAAGATATCGTACGATGATCAAGCCTTGCAATTAGCAAGCATCGATATGAATGAGAATAGCTACGTCTACCCGGGAGTTGAGATTAACGGTGAGAAGCGTACTTATACGGTAACCCTGATTTGTTCTTTTTTTGAAAAGGAATTGCAAGGCAGCTTGGTGCCTGATGAAGAACTTTCCTCAACTTATACTATCAGATACATTGATGCTGACAAGACCCTGAAAACCTTTTTCACGGAAGCTGATGATTTTGATGATAGCGATGTAAAATTGCTTAAAAATGGAGAGGAGCAAAAAATTACTTTTCAAGCCATGTCTGGCTTCCCTATGTTTTTGCAAGTAAAGGGCGGAGGTCCAAGCAACTCATCTGTGCGCGCCACCATTTCGGCTGTATCCAATGATGGACTTACCATTGTGCGCCCTTTACATGTAGAGCAATTTCAAAATGAAGAGGGTATCAATTTAATTAAAAATCCATTTTGTGGATATATCATATTGCCATAAAGATAATGGGATAAAATCATGAAGAATAAACGTAACAGACCTTTTTGTATATTCATGCTGTGGTTGGCACTGTGCACCTCCATAACATCATGCACAACATGGCCCGATGAAACCATAGAGTCATCGTACATCATGCCTACATGGCCAGACCCAGAATATAAGTTTGTCAGGAATGATGAAAGTAGTGTTAATACATTAGAGTGTGAGCTGTTAAAAGAGCCTGCTGATATTGTATATCACTCGTTTATGAAAGAAGCTCGTATATCAAGTGTCGTACAGCAGGAGCGGATGAACGGATATTTCAAGCAAGGAGTGTATGGTAAAGCGCCATTTGATGAGATAGCTACATCTATGGTTCACCGTGTTGACAGGGATCGCATCCTCGCAGTCTTTCAACAATTATTCAATGAGTCGAGAGCATTGAGTGGTTACGGCTACCCTCGTCCTGCCGATATTCGCAACACCAAGGCACAAATGGGCAAAGGAGGATATATAGGCTATAATATTGGCGATGAAAACTTAGCGTTTGTTAATGCCAAAGGTGTAGCCGTGGCGGAAGTGTACTATGAGATGATTAGGGGAAGCATTTATTTGGATAAAATCCTGAATGTGCATCTTAACCCTGAGTTATACAACGACCAACAGCTTTTGAAAGATCAGGCAGCTTCAAATCTGGTAAACGGACATAATTACACAGAACTGGAACATCATTGGGACTTGGCTTATGGTTATTACCAATACTGGTTGCCCATTGTGCAAAAAAATGAACGCAGTGCGCTAAAGGGAAGTCGTATTAAACTTTACAACGCCTTTGCGGCAGGACGATTGGCCATGACCGAGTATAGGTTTGACGAGATGAGAACATGTCTTTATACCATTAGGCAAGAACTGTCTAAGGTGGTCGCCGTGCATGCCATACAGTTGTTGTCAGGCGAAGTGACAAATGCCAATTTACACGAGGATATCAGCAATGCCTTGGTATTCCTGTCGCGTGCCTATGGTGCCGTGTTCTCGTTGCAGTTTGCCGTGAATACAGAAGGGAAACCATTATATACCTTTGATGAGGTACAAACGCTTTTAGATGCACTTACTCAAAGCTCTGGGTTGTGGGATAAGCAGCGTCTGGAAGGCGATTCCACTACCCCTGGATCCATTGCCTATACTGTAGCACAAATCAAGCAGCGCATAAAATGATAAGCATATATGCGATAACTCTTATAAGAAAAAAGTAAAACTATGAATTTATATAAACTATTATTGTTAGCGTTCCTATGGTGTACGCTAGACGTAACAGCTCAAACACCTCCCAACTTGATATTGAACGGTGGGTTTGAAGAGTGGCGCGCCGCTGGCATCTATGAGAAACCTATGTGTTGGTATTTTTCAGTGGGTAGCATTGAAAAATCAAATCAATCACATGGTGGCAGCCACGCTGTCAAGTTAGTAGCAATCTCGCATACGCTATCTATAAGTGACCGAGCATACAACTATTATTATATGAACATTGAGGGCGGAGCAACTTATCGCCTTACCTATTGGTATAAAGGTACGTTACAGCGTCCCAATTGTGTTTCCACCGTGATATGGGGCAAAGAAAAGCGCAAAGTTAAAACGGATGCAAAGAAAGCTTCAAAGGATATGGTTACAGATGCATCCCCTACTGAATGGAAACAAAAAACTATAGATTTTGTCGCTCCGCAAGGAGTGGATTGCGCGGGATTTTGTTTTGAAATGAAAGAAGAAAATTCCGATGCCAATAACTATCTATTGATTGACGATGTGGTTTTTAAGAAAATAAAAAGTAGTACTATTACCGAGGATGTACCGATGCCTTATGATGTGAAAGTTTCTGCACAACAACATGAAATTTTTATGTCGTGGCATCCTGTGCAAGGCAGTGGCATCAAATACAATATTTTGCTTAATGGAAAGCAGGTATCTACAATAAGCACAACCGACTATATCTTGCAAAAAATGCAGCCTAACACTCCCTACGAAATAGGTGTGCAGACGATTATGCCTGACGGAAAGAAGTCGAAAGTGGCTAAAAAAAACATTACCACAGAATCAATAATACCAGGCAGGGAGGATGAAAATCGCATTCCCTACATCTATCAAATTAAGAACTATGGTGATTGTCCACGAAACATAGAGTTGTTTTTCAACGATTTGTATGATGTCAACGCTCAAATTAAATATACGCTTGACGGCATTCCCTTCGTCCCTGTCGACGGATACAAATTGGTTTTCAACAAAACGGGTAAACATATATTAGTTGTGGACATCATTGAGAGTGATGGCAAGGCTTGGACCTTGGAATATAACTTAAATGTGAAATAAGCTAATCAACATGAAGCATATATATAGTTGGCTATCAGTGATAATACTTGGCATGTCGTTGACCGCATGCCACACTGAGTCGGATTTAGAACCGTCTAAAATATTGATAGGGGATAACGACTTATCATCTATTGATGTGTTTACGCACGCGACCCGCATGTTAATCTTAAAGGGTGGGACTGATAAATACAAGTGCAATATCAACAACTCAAAGTTGGCTACCGTCAGCATCAACGAAGATACATTACGTGTTACAGGTATATTGGAGGGTGAAACGTATGCCACTGTTTGGTCGGGCGATGAGTGTCGCAAGTTGGATATAAATGTTATAGTGCCCAACATTACCTCTACCGAGGATGTCATACGGTTGTTCCCTCGGGATGAGAGCCGATCGGTAAGTGTCAATGGTGGAGGCGGCATGGCACAAATGAGTGTGGAAGACCCTATGCGTGTTCTGAAGAAGGTTAAGTGGAACGCCAAGACCAACATCATAGAAATAGATACCTATTGCGAGGGCGACGCTTATCTCCACATCACAGGGCAGGATCATCAAACCAAAACGATTAAAGTAGAAGTGCGATGCAAAGGTAAGGCTGATGACTCGGGAGTATATAGCACCACGTCGAGAAGTTTAAGCGTTTTGATGCGCAACACGTTGGTGGTACATCGCAAAGGTGTGGGTGTATGGATATTTAATGAGGCCACCCCAACAGCCTCCAAGAAAACCATCAAGATTACGCCTACTATTATAAATCCCCAGCAAGGTACCTATGTTGATGTTGAGCTCGGTTTTCGCTATCCAGACGAGTTCAGCTCTCTAAAAGAGGGCAAACACAAATTATACGTCCAGGAAGTCAGGGCGAACCATGTAGTACTTGCCGGGCGTGGATTTAAATTTGTAATACCCTACGAGAAAAAATAATATATCTAATTTTCAATATATGTTTGCCATCTATCCTATATAACTTTTGGCAAAAGAAAGACGTATTCAAATTATTAATAAAACTATTGCTGTCCAATAAAACTTTTTGATACCCTATAAATTTAGGGCTAACTCCTTCATTAGGAATCAGCCCTTTTTAGTTACTTTGTAGTCTCTAAACAAAATTCAAAATATTATCGGACAGCCACTCTTTAATCAGATAATAAATTTGATCAATAAATCAAATGTTCTTCATTTTAGTCGTTCAATGGGTGGCGAACGCTATATTAAACGTTTTGACAGCTAGACTCACCTTGTAGTTATGCTCTATGCCGTCATCATGCGTTTCGACTCTTTGCGTGAGATATTACTTACGTTGATACAACTAAGAAAAAGCCTAAGCAAATATCGCTTCTTACGAACAATATGGAGTTAGATCCTAACGACATTATCTTGATTTATCGTAAAAGGTGGGAAATAGAGTTACTTTTCAAGCAATTAAAGCAGAATTTCCCGCTTCGCTACTTCTATGGAGAGAGCGAGAATGCCATCAAGATACAAATTTGGATTACCTTGATAGCCAACTTACTGCTCAGTGTGATGCAAAGAGGATTAAAACGTTCGTGGAGCTTTTCGGTCTTTGCTACAATGGTCAGAATAACCCTGATGTACCATGTAGACTTCTATAGTCTGTTTAATCAGCCTCAAAAGGACTGGGAAAGATGTGTTAAAGAGGCTGCTTCGGATCTACCACCTATGCCGTTATCCAGGGAATGGGGCTTGGAATTAAAGAATTATGCTTCAACACCATAAAATAAGGGGCTGAAGCATGAACTATGAGGAATATAAAGTTTTAGCGGACAGCAATAATACATTATTAAAAATTCTTCTCTATTCTGTACACAAAGTGCAAAGTGTGAGTTCTTCAAGCACATGTTGTAATTTTGCACCTGCTGGTTGACTCTACGTGCGCCCAAAAACGCTTTAAAAGAAAAAAAACGCATTTTTGTTTTGGTAGTACAAAAAAAAATCTTAACTTTGCACTCGCTTTAAAGAACAAAGCATTCGACTAACAAAGTTGCTTTCTGGAGAGATGGTAGAGTGGTCGATTACAGCAGTCTTGAAAACTGCCGCACTGAGAGGTGCCGGGGGTTCGAATCCCTCTCTCTCCGCTTTAGGTACTCTGAAATGAACATCAGAGGGAAACCTAAGAAAATCGTAAGTATCATAGCTACAAGTAGTTATGATACTTTTCTTT
>QWCD01000091.1_pt1 | contig 33300 bp, 28 predicted proteins | sample 1972461 | NCBI WGS metagenome assembly QWCD01 (sample SAMN09866717, study PRJNA288562) | Human vaginal metagenome isolate term4_vaginal, whole genome shotgun... | isolation source: vagina | host: Homo sapiens | place: USA: California | reverse complement strand
GAGTGGTTGTCAGATCATTCAATGCCCTCTTTAGAGGGCTACCACTAGAGAAAGACCCTTATAGGGTCAGAGCAAACCACCCGTTCTACGGGTGGTTATAATTTATATCTACTTAGGTTTATTATTTATGTAGATACTCAAAAAGATGTATTACATAATTTATTAGACATTCAAAACGAATGATAGAAAAATGCTTTAAAGGATAAAGTAATATTTAGTATTAAAAAAACGTCTTTATAATTTCTATAATTGTTCCCCAAAGATTAAATAATGAAAAAAACAAACTTAGAATAGTTTTTCCTTTAAAATTAAATGAATCCAGATTTTCTATAACTTCTTTTGGTTTTAAAGTTTTAAGCTCCAAAATTCTTTTAATAGTATTTCTTGATTTCCAATAAATATAACTCCATATAAAAAATACTATCGTTTCTATACAATTACCAATCCATACAAACTTTAAATAATATGGAGAATATATTAAAATACATGATATAGCCAATAAAAACAATGAAAAGATATAAATAATGTCTATATTTATTAAAGAATGATTATAGGGAATATCCTTTTTTTTATCATATATGCCTGAATGTATTTTATATATCTTATAAATAATTAAAAGCAATATTAATAAAATTATAATAATCTTATCAAAACTCATATTTTAACTAACCTCCATCTATAAATAACTTTTATCAGTTAATTTTAAAGGATCGTTACCATATGCATTTAATCCAACTGTTCCATCTCGAAGTAAAATAGATATTTCTCCCCCTATAATTATAAAATTAATCATAATTGACGCATTAGTATTTAAAAATAAATCAATAAGACATAATATTGTTAGTACTTTTGCTTGACTATTACTTCTATCACTATCATGTAGTCTTCTACACATTAATGTATATCGACTATAAATGAAAGGCAGTTGAATTATAAACATTATAAAATTATTTAATAAAAAACATCTATATATAAGATCTGTTAAACTAAATAATAATATTTCAATTAAAAGTATTCTTTTTAAAAACTTTTGCTTCCCCAAACGGCCATTACTATTAAATAAATTTTCTTTTATTCCTTTATCCAAACTAATTCCCCCTCATCAATAAATGGTAATTAATCCTTGATGCCACCATTAAATCCCTCCCTTTTTACTTTTTCTTCATATTCTCGGTTTCTTTCATCAGAATCTTCTTTTGGTAATTCTGGTGCTACAAAATTTTTAACTTTATTAATGCCCTCACCTGATAGTATTCCTCCAATAGTTGTTCCCACAGCATATGCTGCTCCTTTAGATAATGCACCTATCGTTATATTTGCTCCAGTATATGCATAATCAATTAAGCTTCTCTGTTTAGCTCCTTCATACCCATATTTATTTATATCTCCATCTTTTACAAGATCAGGTATAGTTGATATTACAGTACCAATAGGGGTTTTAGATTTATAATCAAGCGCTCCCGCAAAAGCACTAGATCCATAACCAATAATTCTAGAATTTATAAGATCTTGATTATGGACTGCCCATAAAAAATTATTTAAATTATTAGTAATTCCAAAATCTTCAACATAGCGATAATCAATTCCAACTATTTCTGCAGCCTTGTTAAATGAATATATAAAATCATTTTCCGCTACCTCTGGAATTTGCCCATTAATAACACTCATTACATAGGCACTTTTTATAACTACTAAAATTCCTTTTTTGTAACCTCTATTAATATTATTTGCTAAATATTGTTCAATAGTGGGTTGAGGCTCATTCGCATAACAACTTTGTTGGACATGATCAAGTCCATTCCATTTACTTCCTAAATTACTAACATATCCTCCCATTTTGTTATCTTTTTCTAACAAGGAATTTATAGCAAATCCTAATACCATACTAATATTCTGCATTTTTGTTGGATTAATATATGTATTACCATTTTTATCTCGTATTGTACCAGCTATATTCTTAATTTTATTAATCATGATTTTATTAAATCCTGATGCATACGCTCCATCAGTAAAGGATTTTCCAGATAATTCAGATGTAATACCTCCTACTAATGTGTGTAAAACAACTTTCTCTTTACTCCCATCTTTCCAACCATAATAGTCGCTCAATTTATGAATCGCTTTATTAGCGTACTTAGAAAATTCATCTACTAATTTTTGTCGTTCTTCTATTTTTATTTTATGGTTAATTGTATAATGAAATTGAACAATTGAATATAAAAAATCCATAGTGATTTCGTGGTATGATTATAGTGCTAAATTACAAGATATCACGAGGTAATCACTATGGATAATACTAATCATAACACAGAAACACGGACAAATAAACATCTTTCGTTAAAAGAGCGATTTTACATCGAAAGGCATCTTCGATTAGGGGCATCAATATCTTCTATTGCTGCTGATCTAGAACGGTCTAGAACGACTATTTATTATGAGATAAAGCGTGGTACGGTTGACCAGATAAAGAAAGATAAACTAGTCAGGCTATATTTTGCAGAAACAGGACAACTAGCCTATGAAAAAAGCAGAGCAGGATCATTTTCTCGCCTGAAAATTAATAACGCTAGGGAATTTTTAGAATGGGCAAAACATAAGATTCAAGGGCCTTATAAATGGTCTATTGATGCTTGTGTAGGTGTAGCACGTAAAGAGAAGCTATTTACATCAGATATGATGGTATGTACAAAAACCTTGTATAACTACGTGCATGAAGAGGTCTCTTTCTACCTATCCTTGACTTTCCTTGTATAGTCAAACGAAAACGAACCAAGTACATCCAACGTACTCGTAAACGTAATCTGGGGTTAAGCATCGATGATCGTAGCCCAGCAGTAGATGAACGTACGGAATTTGGGCACTGGGAAGTGGATACGATTCGTGGAAAAAAAGGCAAAGAGGAGCCAGTGCTGGTAACGCTAGCAGAGCGTAAAGCACGATTTAATGTTCAGCTACTAGCGAATAGTGCTTCTGCTAGTGATGTCACAAAAGCCATTGTTGCATGGTTAGGTACTATGGTAATGGAATCAGTAAAGAGTATTACCTCAGATAATGGCAGTGAGTTTGCCAATCTTACAGAAGGATGCAGAACAATCTGTCCAGTATACTTTGCTCACCCCAACTCACCATGGCAAAGAGGTACAAATGAACGTCACAATGGATTATTAAGACGATTTATACCAAAGGGCAAAGCCTTGAGTGAACTTTCTATAGAAACACTAGAAGTTGCACACAATTGGATAAATCAATTACCACGAAAGATTCTTGGATACAAAACACCAGAGGAAATGTTCATAGAGGAAATATCGAAACTATTATGCTGAGTTTCTTTTAAGCTTCTTTTAAGATGTTAAATTATTTATATCAAGGTGTTCAATTTCTACTTGCAATTTAAGAAAAAATTATGTTCAATAATTGTGGATGTTTTATTTTAATACTACCTTTATATAATAGTATTTGCTCCACTAAGTTCATATCAAAGTAGTTAGAAATTAAAATTGAAAAGGGACTTTAGAATTACTGTCTAAGTCATTTTCTTATTTCGTTGAAATAAAAATTATGATTTCAATAATATGAAGTAGAAGATCTACTTTCCCATATTGTGTCATAACATTACTGCCTTGCGATGGATAAAATTAGTTTACTCGCCATATCCTTGTTAGTATATCACATAAAGAAGGATCTAAAAATAAATCATTTAATTATAAATATTCTTGACTACTACAGACTAAGAATTATAAATTTATAGATTTTGATTGACATTTACCAGCGTACACCATATACTTATACTGTTATGGTATAAGTAATCATAAAACATTACGAGGAGGTGTTTTACTAATGAAACGTACTTATCAACCAAATACGCTTTGGAGAAAACGTACTCATGGTTTTCGTGAACGTATGAAAACTATTGGCGGCCGTCTCGTGTTAAAAAGAAGACGTGCAAAAGGCAGAAAAAAATTATCTGCATAATATAATAGCTTTTAGGCAGGAGAAAAAACTTGGCGCTGCTGCCAAGTTTTTCTATTCTATGGTGAATATATGAAGGAAAGAATGAACGGCTTACGGAAAGAACGTAGGATTACTAAAAACAGTGAATATCGTCTTGTATATAAACATGGTAACTATGAAGTCGGTCGTCTTTGCGTTATATATCGTATGCCAGTGGCTAAACAAGCAACGCGAATTGGGTTTGTAACGGGTAAAAAAGTAGGTTGTGCAGTAGAACGTAATCGTGCTAGACGATTACTAAAAGAAGTATATCGTCTACATCAACATGATATTCGAGAAGGCTATCATATTGTGATGGTAGGGCGCGCTAAACTTAGTACAGCTACATACGCACAAGCAGAAAAAGAAATACTCTATTTGCTAGGGCGTAGTAAACTTATGAAATCATAGAAGAGGCGATACGAGTGCATAGATGGATTACGTATATCAGTAGAGGTATCAATTTTATATTGATTACGTTAGTACGTATATATCAGATAGCTATATCACCATTAAAACCGAGAACGTGTCGATTTTATCCTACATGTTCTACATATACCCTACAAGCATTACAGAAATATGGTCCAGTTAAAGGTAGCATTTTGGGAATCAAGCGGATTATGAAGTGCCATCCCTTTCATAAGGGCGGCTATGATCCATTACCATAATGCACAGTTTTGGAAATACCGAAGTGTCTGTATGGATGAAATTTAGACCATACCATAACCTTATAGGCACGCACAGGACGATAGCTGTATGTTATATTTTGATACAGGAGAAGACTATTGGCAATATTTCAAATTTTAGTTGATTTTATGGCACAATGTGTGACATGGTGCTATCAACTTACTCAATTAGTAGGATTTCCTAGTTATGGTATCGCCATTATTTTATTAACCATCGTTATTAAAGCAATTTTGGCACCATTAACAGTTAAACAAATCAAATCCATGAAGGGCATGGCTGAATTACAGCCTAAAATGAAAGAAATTCAAGAAAAGTATAAAAGTGATCCACAACGGGTGCAACAAGAAATGGCAAAACTATATCAACAAATGGGAATCAATCCCTTATCGGGGTGTTTACCATTACTTGTACAGATGCCATTTTTAATCGCTATTTATTGGGCATTGAAAGATTATGCATATGATCCTAATTTTATTAGCTTTTTATGGTTACCTAGCTTAGGTGAACCAGATCCTATGTATATTCTACCTGTATTAAGTGCCGTGTCTACGTATATTATGAGTAAACAAACTAGTGGCGCTAGTACAGGTGTTGCTGGTGGTGCACAAGCTAAAATCATGCAAATTTTCATGCCTTTATTCATTGGCTATATCAGTTTAAGCTTTCCAAGTGGATTAGTTATTTATTGGGTTGTTTCTAACATTTTCCAATTAATACAACAAGCCTTTATCTATAGAAATGATAAAAAGGAGGCTTAATATGGAATTTATAGATGTATCTGCAAAAACCGTAGAAGATGCGATTGAACAAGGAAAAGAACAATTACATCAAGATGGTCGTGAATTTGTTAACAGTGAAATTGTTACACAATCATCGAATGGATTTTTAGGCTTTGGTCGTAAGCCAGCTGTAGTTCGTTTATATTTTACAACTAGTGAAAGCGAAGATGTAGTGGTACCTCGTAACGAAGAGGATACTGCTCCTGAAGAAATCGTGGTAGAAACCACTGAGGCACAGCAAGTGGCAGCAGACGATGATCGTTCTTTACGCGCTAAAGTAGATGACCATACGAACGATGTTCTTACAAAAGAAGTGCAAGATATGATTGCTAAGAAGGGGAAACAATTCTTAGACGACATGTTTTCACAAATGGGTTTATCGGTAATGATTGAAAAGATGACGACCCAGGATAAAATTATCTTTCAGATTCACGGTGAAGAACTGGGAATTTTGATTGGTAAACATGGTCAAACGTTAGATGCCATTCAGTATTTAACGAATTTAGTAGCCCATAAAGAAGTGAACGGTCATTGTCACATTGTAGTGGATGTGGAAAATTATCGGTCCCGTCGTGAAGAAACGTTACAAGTATTGGCTAAGCGGTTAGCTAGTAAAGTGAAACGAACACGACAAAAAGTGTCGTTGGAACCGATGAATGCGTTTGAAAGAAAATTAATTCATACGGCATTACAAAATGATGCACATATTGTGACTGATAGTGAAGGTGAAGAACCATATCGCCATGTGGTGATTAGCTATAAGCGATAATCGTAGTAGAAAATTGGCATGAAATACATCTGTGTTTCATGCCAATTTTTATGATATTATTTTACTCACACCGTCATCGTGTATTATACTTAAAGGTAGAGCTGTTAGACTATGTTATAGGTCTGTGTACATGCATAGATGTAGATTGTATGCCAGTGTAGGAATACGTTCATAGGACCATAGAGAATTAGGATAAGGAGAAATTGTATGTATCTATCTGATACGATTGCCGCCATTGCTACGCCACCTGGTATTGGTGGTGTCGGTATTATTCGTGTAAGTGGCAGCGAGACGTTTTCCATCGTCAATCGATTATTTTCGAGTCAAGGGACATTGGATTTACGTAAGCGACCTAATAAAACAATTCAATATGGCTATATCATCGACCCTGATACACCCGATAGGCACATCATCGATGAAGTGTTATTGCTATTAATGAAAGGCCCTCATTCGTATACGGCGGAAGATGTCATTGAAATCCAATGCCATGGCGGTATGGTGTCTGTACGATCGATTTTACAATTATTGCTAGTCAATGGGGTTCGCTTAGCAGAGCCGGGAGAATTTACGAAACGAGCTTTTTTAAATGGTCGTATTGATTTGACCCAAGCAGAGGCGATTATTGATATTATTGATGCGAAAACGGAAGACTCGTTATCCTTAGCGGTGCAACAACTAGATGGCACTGTATCCACCTATATACATGAGGTACGGGAACAGTTAATGGCTATGATTGCACGATTAGAAGTTACCATCGATTATCCCGAAGAAGATATTGAAGAAGTAACCTTAGAGGAAGTCAGGGACGGTTTATTGCCGATTATGAACGATATGGATGACCTACTGGCGACGGCACAGACGGGACGGTTAATTCGTGATGGCATTATGGCGGTCATCGTAGGAAGACCGAATGCGGGCAAGTCGAGTTTATTAAACGCCTTGCTCCGTGAAAATCGAGCTATCGTTACCGATATTCCAGGTACTACGAGAGATAGTATTGAAGAATATATGAATGTTGAAGGGATTCCGCTCAGATTAATCGATACGGCGGGGCTTCGCCATACGGAAGATACCATTGAGGCGATGGGCGTTCAAAAAGCGAAAGAGTATATGCAACAAGCGGATATGATTTTATGTGTCATTGATGGGTCCACACCGCTTACGGCAGAGGAAATCGATATTTTACAATCTGTGTCGGGTAAGCAGACCATCGTGTTGATTAATAAATCGGATGTGGCGCAAGTCGTTACGGTGCATGATATCAACCAGATTGGTACGTATACGGCGATAGAAACCATTAGCGCCAAAGCTGGTGATGGGACTCGTATACTCAATCATTGGGTGAAAGAATTAGTCTATGGTGGACAGGTGGTGCATCATCAGCAAGCGGTGTTAAGTAATGTGCGTCATATTTCATTGATGGAGTCGGCTAAGTCACAGTTACTAGAGGCGATAGCAAGCATTGATAGCGCTATGCCTGTAGATTTAGTGGTTACCGATATTCGTGGCGCATGGGAAGCACTGGGCGACATTACGGGCGATACGATTCGCGAATCCTTAGTAGATGAACTATTTTCACGATTTTGTTTAGGGAAATAATGTCCTAGATTGATGGTAGTAAATGAGCTATGCGTAACGATCTATGGTATAGAACGAGTATTAAATCATTGAGGTAAGGTTTAGATGTATACAGTAGATAAGTATGATGTAATTGTGATAGGTGGCGGTCATGCTGGCTGTGAAGCTACATTGGCAGCAGCACGTATGGGGTATCGCACTTTAATGGCCACATTAAATTTAGATAATATTGCGTTAATGCCCTGCAATCCAGCGATTGGCGGTCCTGGTAAAAGTCATTTAGTGTGTGAAATTGATGCCTTAGGTGGTCAGATGGGAATCAACGCAGATGCTACGACGGTGCAAATGCGTATGCTAAATACGGGGAAAGGACCAGCGGTACATTCCTTGCGCGCTCAGTCGGATAAAGGAGCCTACCAGCGATTGATGAAAGAAACCCTAGAAAATACAGAGGGCGTTAATATTAAGCAAATCATGGTGAATGAACTCTTGGTGGAAGATGGCACTGTGAAAGGGATTGTATCAGAACTAGGTGAAGTCTATGAGGCTAGAGCGGTGATTTTGTGTACCGGTACCTATTTAAAAGGAAGTATCATCACTGGCGAGCTATCTTATGCAGGGGGACCGAATGGGCAACGGTCTGCGGAACTACTTTCAGAGTCCTTGAAGCGCCATGGCATCGCCTTGCGACGATTTAAAACGGGTACACCGGCGCGCGTAGATCGACGCACGTTGCATACGGAACGGATGGCCATCCAAGAAGGGGACCCTCATTATCACTCCTTTTCTTTTATGTCCGATTGGAAAGCTCGAAACCGCCAAGTGTGTTGGCTAACTTATACGAATGAAGAAACCCATGAAATTATTAAAGAGAATTTACATCGCGCCCCTATGTATAGTGGCATGATAAAAGGGATTGGTCCTCGCTATTGTCCATCCATTGAAGATAAAGTGGTTCGTTTTGCCGATAAAAATAGACATCAATTATTCATCGAACCAGAGGGAGAACATACGAATGAAATGTATGTACAAGGGATGAGTACGAGCCTACCTATCGATGTACAATATGCTTTCTTGCGGACGATTCCCGGCTTAGAATCGGTAGAAATCATGCGCCCTGCCTATGCCATTGAGTACGATTGCCTAGATCCTTTACAATTGACACCGGCTCTAGCGGTGAAAGCGATTAAAGGTCTTTATTCTGCAGGACAAGCCAATGGCACATCGGGCTATGAAGAAGCGGCGGCACAAGGCTTGATGGCTGGTATTAATGCGGCCTTATACTTGAGCGGTAAAGAACCGTTTATCCTATCTCGATCCGAAGCCTACATTGGCGTATTGATTGATGATTTAGTGACGAAGGGAACGAATGAACCGTATCGCATGATGACGAGTCGCAGCGAGTATCGCTTATTGTTGCGCCAAGATAATGCAGATATGCGCTTAACAGAAAAAGGGCGCGCCATTGGACTCGTGAGCGATGAGCGGTATCAGCGCTTTCAGAGTAAGAAAGAGGCCATTGAAAAAGGCATTCAATTGTTGAAAGATACGCCGATTACTCCATCAAAAGAAACGCAAGCCATTTTACAAGAACTAAAAACGGCACCGATTAAAACGGGGATACGGGCCTTTGATTTGGTGAAACGTAATGAACTTTCCTATTCTATGGTGGCGGATGCCTTTCACATAGAGCGATTTACACCGGATGTGGAAGAAGAAATCGATATTTCCATTACCTATGATGGATATATTAAAAAGCAACTCGACCAAGTGGAAAAGGTGCGCAAATTGGAATATAAAGTGATTCCTTCCGATTGGGACTATGGGTCTATGAAAGGGATTACCTTAGAGGCTAAGCAAAAATTAGAAACAATTAGACCTCATTCTATTGGACAGGCAAGCCGCATTTCTGGCGTATCCCCAGCAGATATTTCTGTACTACTCATCCAGTTGGAACAGTATCATCGCAACCATAAGCAGTAAGAGTCACACGATGTGCTAGGTCACAATGGATGGCGTGTAGACCGAGTATCAAGAGGATTATTATACAATCTCGCCTGGTAATAGATGTTGATGATACAAGCTACGAATGCCTAAATTCTACTAACGTAGGTAGAAAGGAATGCGTCGTCTAGGATGGTTCCGTACAGTAGGATAGGTTTATGGTACTACGCAATAGACGCACCGTAGTGCATGCGTGTGCCTAAAAGAAGGTGGATACCCTTTGCTAGATGGTTGTAGCGATGCCGTAGTTGATGTTCATAGGCGTAATGTATAAATTAGTAGATGGATAGAAGAAAGGACTGGCTATGAAAGCATCTGTATCAGACTATGTAGTAGAACAAGACGTATTTATAGCGGATATGTTGGCACAAATGGAGGGCATCGGCTTACCGTTAACCGATGCACAAGGACGAGATTTTTACACCTATTACGTGCATTTAATCAAGACCAATGCGCATATGAATTTGACGGCTATTACAGACGCTCATGAAGTGGTGGTTAAGCATATGATCGATTCCCTATCTTGTTATGACCCAGCCTATTTTTTCGAGGGGGCACGTCTATTAGATGTGGGAACGGGTGCTGGATTCCCAGGCATTCCTCTCGCCATCTATCGCCGTGACTTAGAGATTACCCTTTTTGACTCGCTGCAAAAACGATTGCGCTTCTTGCAAGACGTCATCGACATGCTCAATCTTACAAATGTGACCACGTTGCATGGGCGTGCGGAAGATATGAGTCATCAAATGGAACATCGTGAACGTTATGATCTGGTTACGAGTCGTGCAGTGGCTCGACTTCCCATATTGGCAGAATGGACCTTACCCTATGTGAAAGTAGGCGGCTATTGCATCGCTTTAAAAGGGGCCATCTATGAAGAAGAAGTAGAAGAATCACAAAGAGCTCTATCGATGTTAGGCGGTGCCGTACGAGAAATTCGTCCCATCACATTGCCTACCATATCGGATAAGCGCGCCGTGGTGTACCTAGAAAAACAAAGAAAGACACCAACGAACTATCCGAGAAAACCAAAAGATATCAAAGCACGCCCCTTATAAAACGATGCGTATGCTCACTGGTGGATGGATATTTCTATCCATATACCCAATCATGCCTAGATAGTAGAAACTATCTATCTTGCTGATTATCGATGAATTGATAACGATGTGAGATACCATTCTTGCTTTCCTATTCGCGTAAGAATAGTAAAACACCCTAAGAAAATGGATTCTTAGGGTGTTTTTATTTCACCAGTGAAACTCTTTACTATCTTAACTACATAGATTATAGTATATTCTACATACATGTAAACGCCAAACTCTCAATAAAAGATAAAACACTAGGACGTTCAGTCCTAGTGTTTTGTTATATCTTGAATGAGTCACATTCCTATCATTTATTGTTATCATTTCTATGCAACACGCGTATCATGAAATGAGGATGATCCTATATTGGTCTCTTTTGAGGACTACAGATATGAGATGTCTATTTCGTTACTTTGCGTATGAGTATATCGTTTATTATCAGTACGTAGGGATAGATGAAATAGACATCTCGTATCTTGTGATTCTTTCAGCACCATCGTTAGTGGTTTCGTTCGTACCAAGTCGCGTACATAACGGGCAAGACGATGAGGGTGAGTAAGGTAGCCACTAACAAGCCACCACTGAAAGCAATCGCCATAGGCGCCCAGAATACATCGCTCATAAGGGGAATCATGCCGAGGATGGCGGCCATAGCGGTGAGCATAATCGGTCTAAATCGCAATAGCGTCGAGTCGATGACTGCTTGTCGCACGTCTTCACCGTTAGCACGATGCGTTTCAATTTGATCGATGAGAATAATAGAGTTACGGATAATCATACCACTTAAGGCGATGATGCCCAAAATGGACATGAATCCGAGGGGCGTTCTCGTGATAACGAGGGATAATACGACGCCGATGAGGCCTAACGGTGCAGTTAATACGGCCATAATCATGAGCGTTATTTTTTTAAGTTGGAACATGAGGATGGTCATGGTAATGAAGAATAGGACGGGTACGGCGGTTAGCAAGTTGGAAAGGGCGATTTCACTTTTTTCAGTGGCCCCGTCTAACTCAATGGTATAGTCTACAGGGAGGCTTTCACGAAGGGGTGCTAATTGTTGATAAATATCTTTTTCTACAGAGTTTGCTAACACGGTTGGCGGTACGGATCCATGAACGGTAATGGTCGGTTTCATGTTGCGATGCCAAATGATACCTTCCTCTTGGGATAGGGATATGGTAGCGATTTGACTTAATGGTACATAGGCACCAGAGGCCGTTTGAATTGGCAATGATTGTAGTACGGAAAGGTTATGAGCCACGTTACCGGCTAGTTTAAATTGGATGGGAATCGTTTGGTTGCCTTCGTAGAATTCGCCGACTTTCATACCGGAAATTTCTTGTTGTAACGTTAGGGAGATGGCATAACTGTCCACACCTAAGGCGCGGGCCTTATTGGGGTCGATGTGAATCTGGGCGGTCGGTTCTGTATCGGGCCAATCAAAAGCCACATCGGATACGTGAGGGGTTTGTTCCATTTCTTCCTTTACGGAGTTAGCAATTGTTTTTACCATGTCTGGTTCTGGACCAGATACGCGGAGCATGATTGGGTATTTGGAAGGGGGCCCTGTTTGTAAAAACTGCAATGTGGTCAACGCCGATGGATAGGTGGTGTTTAGCGTGTTTTGTAGTTCTTCGTACAACGAGTTACGATCGCTGAGCGACTGGGTGACGATGACGGCTTGCATAAAGTTATTGCGCGGCAATTCTGGATCTTGGGTCAACACAAAGCGTGGCGACCCTTCGCCTACATAGGTGGTATAGCTGGCAATGCGTGGATCGCCATCGAGCATGCGTGATAAGGTGTCCGCCTGTTGTTTCGTGTAGGCCAAGGACGAGCTTTGGGGAAATTGCATGTTTAGGATAATTTCATTCCGTGTGGAAGTGGGGAAAAATTCTTCTTTCAACAAAGGAAACGTGCTAAGCGATACGATGAATACGCCGAGCGTCGTGAGTAAGACCAGCCGTTTATGGCCTAATGCGTAGAGCAAGATGCGTCTGAAACGGTCGTAGAGTTTTGCAATGACCCGTGATTTCCACGTATCTTTCGTGGTCGGCGTTACGCGTATTAATTCATAGCCTAGTACAGGACTTACCAAAACAGAGGCAATCCAGGAAAGTAGGAGCGCCAAGGCGACAACGGCGAACAGGCTGGCACAAAATTCTGCCACCATACCTTTCGATAGGGAAATAGGGATAAAGCCGGCACAAGTGATGAGTGTACCACTTAGCATGGGAAGGGCGGTGGAGCGAAAAGCGGCTGTAGCCGCACGACTGTGATCGAGACCTTCTTCTAATTTTACAATCATCATTTCTACGACGATGATCGCATCGTCTACGAGTAAGCCGAGAGAGATAATGAGAGCGCCCAAACTTACTTTATGTAAATCGATATGATTGAGATACATGGCGATAAAGGTGGAGCAGACGACGACGGGAATCGTTAAGGCTACCACGATACCGCTTCGTAGACCGAGCGATATAAAACTTACGGCTAAGACGATGATGATGGCTTCTAAGAGGGAGCGAGAAAAGGTATTAATCGACGTTTGCACGATGTGTGGTTGATTCGACACTTGATTGATAGATAAGCCTACTGGAATTTCCCCTTGCAAGGTCGCCATTTTTTCATCGATGGCTTGTCCAAATTCTATATTGTTAGCACCGTCTTCCATGGAAATAGCAATACCGATAGCGGGCGTGCCATTGTAAAAGAACAATGGTTGTGATGGATCTGAGTAATCCATGGTAGCGGTGGCAATATCGCCGAGACGAATGATTTGACCGTGTATAGTAAGGGGGAGATTACGAATTTCGTCGATGGAATTAAAGAGCCCATTCACGCGAACGTAGACATTGGTCGTATCGGTAGTAATCATACCGGCAGGTACCATGGTACTTTGTTGCTTAATGGCGGTTAGTAGCTCTTGATTGCTCACGTGATAGGCGGCCAATTTATCTTTATCCATTTCAATGTGTAAGGTTTGTTGCTGTACGCCGATTAATTCGATTTTTTTCACATGAGGTACCGATAGTAAGGCGCGCTTAATGGATTCCGCTTGTTGTCGTTTTTCTTCAAAACTATAATCATTGCCTGTTATGGCATAGATGGTGCCGTATACATCATCGAAACGATCGTTAATGATAGGTCCTTGTACGCCGGAAGGCAGGTTTTTCCATTCATCATTCACTTTGTTTCTAATTTCTGTCCACGATTGGCGCACTTGATTGGTGGATACGTCGTCTTTCAGATTCACATAGATAACAGATTTACCACCGTCGGTAAAACTTCGCGTATAATCAAGACCTGGTACATCACGAATTGCTTCTTCCAGTTTGTCTGTTACTTGCGTGGACATTTCTTCAGGGCTGGCACCTGGCCATGACGCACCGATGACCATGGTACGAATGGTGAAAGATGGATCTTCCATGCGGCCCATGTGGATAAAGGAAAAAATGCCGAAGGTTAAGAGCACGGCTATAAAATAATAGATAATCGACTTGTACCGTAAGGCCCAAGATGCTAAGTTAATTCGACTCATAAGACACCTCATAGATGATAGCACTAAAAGCGTACTGTTTCGCCGTCAGACAATCGATCTACACCGGCAGTGACAATGCGGTCACCGCGCGACAAGCCTTGTGTGACGAGTACGTTATTATCTTGAAATTGACTAGTGGTGACGGGTACTAGATGAAGTGTATTCTTCCGTATTACATAGACAGATGCTTGTCCTGTGCTATTTTTAGTTAGAGCTGTAATCGGAATGGTAATAGCTTCGTTAGCTGCACTCGTAAGTGATACATTGGCAGTCATACCGAGCTCTAAGGCCGCAGGTGGATTGGATAGACTAATCCGTACCGTATATGTGCGTGATACAGGATCAGGTACGGGAGAAATTTCTCGCACTACCCCTTGTATCGATTGGTTTGGCAACGCCCATAGAGATACTGTGACGGGCATGCCACTATGGATGGTGCCTACAATTTGTTCTGGTAAGGCAATCACAGCTTCTGGTTCATTACCACTGGTCATGGTAGCTACTTGTTGCCCAGCGGCGACGACTTGTCCCACTTCAAAATGAACGGCCGTAATGATGCCATCGTCGGGGGCTACGAGATTTGTATAGGCCAGTTGGGTTGTAGCCGTATTCAAATTCGCTTTTGCTTCTTCTAAGGCGGCTAAGGCCGAGTTGTTAGCGTGAATCATTTGATCTAACTGTAAACGGCTAACCGCTTGTTGATCGTAAAGTGATTGGTAACGGTTTGCATTGGTGGCGGCCAAGTCATATTGTGATTGTGCCGCAGTTACCGCTGCATGGGCACGTGTTACTTGATCTTGGACATTGCTTTTATCTACGGACCCAAGAACTTGACCCGCCTGTACGTGATCACCTACATGGATTTGTTTGGTCACCACTTGTCCGCTACTCTGAAAGGCCAATTGGGTTTCTGTTTTATTCTGAATCACTCCAGAATAGGTAGTACTATCCGCGCCTTGGCTTTCACCAATCACCATTGTTTTTACCAGTGGTGTAGGTGCTTGCTTGGCGGTTGTAGAACCACAACCAGTAGAGGCTAGGGCGGATATACATAGAATGGCACTCATAGTTATATACGCACCTAGGCGTGTGACATAAGAAGATACTTTCATAATTGTAACGGTTATTACAGACAATAACCGTATCCTCCTTTCTCGGCGATTCACTGCGCTATAGTTGTAAAATTATATTTTGCAAAATTTTTATTATGTAAAGTAAGGACTGCATCGATACAGTCCTTATACGTGAATATGTAATTATAGGTATCGTTGATGAGTCCTTATGGATAGAAGTGATAGTAACCTATGATGACCCGAGAAACCTATACGATACCTATAATGACACAAATGTAGTCATTACTGTATACATAGTTGTATTATACATCTTTTTAGTAGGTTCCTCCATAGGAGCGTTATAGAAGTGGTTCCTATCCTACCCGTGTTACGACACGTGGTCATAGGTAGGTCGTGTTATCGACTGGTATGTCTAGATTCTTACTAGGTTGATTCTTTTACTTCTAGTAGCAGCCGTAGAGTTACTTAACATGGTTACATCCTATGGTGTTTTACGACGCAGAGGGTATGGAAATCTATTGGTAGCCGTATCCTCTTAGATGGCATCCGTTTCTTCTGTGGTATCTTCGTCGATTGGTGGTTCATAGGTAATCATAATTTTATCGACTCGTGTGTTGTCCATATCCATCACTTCAAAGGTATAGGCATCCCAATGACACGTATCTGTTTCTTTCGGAATACGCCCTACTAGATAGGTAACAAATCCACCCATCGTTTTATACAAGTCGTCCAACTGGCCAGGTAATTCCTTGGTGATGGAAAAGTAATCTTTGAACTCATCTATATTGAGCAACCCATCTACGAGCCACGTCGTTTCGGATCGTTGTATGACGCGATTTTCCTCTTCCTGTTTTTCCTCTTCCCCCGACGGCATAAGGCCTACGATTTCTTCCATAATGTCGTGCAAGGTAACAAGTCCACTGAAAGCACCATACTCATCTAACACGATGGTTTCATGGACACCTTCTTGGCGAAATAATTCGAGCAACTTCATGAGCGTAATGGACTCGGGCACTAGGAGAGGTTCTTTCGTGCACTCATAAATCATGTCCGTTAATGACTGTTCTTTCGTCTTTGTCAGTTGCAACGTAAGTATATCCGATACGGTCACTAATCCGATTAAGTCGTCCAAGGAATCTTTCCCTACAGGAATTCGATAGTGATGCGCTGTAGCGAGTATACTTTTTATGTCTTCTTCATCACTGTTGAGGTCAATCCATTTTAATTGTGTCCGCGGCGTCATTACATCGGACGCATTCAAGTCGGCAAGGCGGAAAATATTATCCACTAATACGGGTTCTTCTTCTTCAAAGGCTCCCATCGCCACACCGTCGGTGAGCATTTTATTAATTTCCGATTCTGTAACGGGGGCTTCTTCCTTATTTTTCACGCCCAGTACTTTTAAAAATATATTCGTAGACGCACTTAAAAAGACGACAATCGGTTTTAACGCAAGGGATAAATAATAAATGGGATGAGCAACAGACATAGCAATCGTTTCAGGACTATTCAGCGCCAATCGCTTAGGCACCAGTTCGCCAATCATCAACGACAAATAGGTGGTTAAGGCGATGATGATGAACGAGCTAATCGATGAAGCATAATGCTCGATAGCAGGGGCGACGGAACGAATCCAATCGGATAGGGGTTCCGCAAAGGTGGCTCCAGAATATAAACCAGTAATGATACCCACCAAGGTAATGCCGATTTGTACGGTGGAGAACATTTGATTAGGATCCTCCAAGAGCGATAAGGCACGCTTGGCGGCATGATTATTTTGATTGGCCAGTTCTTCCAATTTACTTTTTTTAGAATTTACAATGGCTAGCTCTGTCATAGAAAATAAACCGTTAGCTATGATCAATGCTAGCACGATAATCAGGTCAATGGTTATGTCACTATCCATTACACTATCACACTCCTTAATGTAACCTATTATATCATATCTTATGAGAAACCTATAGCCTATGAAAAACGTTGTATCCATGAGTAATCATAGCTATCTAGGTCTTCGTACGTCGTTTAGAATCATCACATGATCTACATTTTGATACGATGGAGAGAAAGTCCTTCGAAACGGTTATAGGCACCTATGATAGGACGAGTTCTATGAGCGTTGTTGTGTAGGAGTACTAAGAGGCACGCTTAGTATGACAACGGTGACGGTTTTGTATACGTGCGTGTAATGCTATTCGTGATGATTGTTGTGTAGAATGTCTCAAGTGGTGGCTATCGTGCCATTGGTGATGGTGTTGCGTAGGGTGTACAAGAAGTTAGTTCCTTGTTTAGTATACATATAAGGCGATTCATGGCGATAGGGGCATACAATCATTGTGCATAGGTGCTAGGTGATTTATATCGTGTGTGTCAGCGCTAGTGTATAGAGGATGACATGACGTTTTAATCGTTTATAGAGATAGTGCTAACGAGTCGTGATATATTTTCTCGTAGCCTGTATGAATTAATTAGTTGAAAGGCCATCTCTCTACTTAACAATACCCTTAGGTAAGTGGTATGATTACTACATAAGAGAATCATAGTTCGTCATGAGCATGTAACGTGAGGAACCTAGCATTCGTAGTTCATGGTTGTCACAAGAGGAATAGGAGATATGTATGTATAATCAACACGGTATGGTAGATATGGCGATAGTTACTAGCGTTCGCCGTATGCTACAAGACAAACATAAAGAGGATCAAAAAATTTTACAAGTCATTGAGGAAATTAGCGTGGACGATGATATTTCGCCAGAAGAACTACAAGTGACTAAATTGGCCTATGAAGAAGTGAAGTATCGTCTATATTATACGGGTCTTTTAGAAACGCTATGGTCCCAAATTTATGATGTGCAACAACAATTAGCCAGATTACATGTGTATGAATCGTTGGAACAAAATTGTTTGGACGGTGATACATCGTCTGCTATGGACTTTCACATGGCCGAGTTAGAAGATGTGGAAGTGCCAGAAGTGGTGCGTGAATTGATGCTTTCCTATCATAAACCGCTAGTAGAGCGACCTACGGGGCCGATGATGGTAAAACCGTCGAATCGAGTGATGCGAAAAGAACCACAGGCGATGACGGTAAAGCAGAAACAACCATTAGTGGTTAAGAAACGAAACGATGTAACACTTACGCATCCATCACCGCTTATGGTGAAACCGCAGCAACCAATGGTGACCATGCAAGAAGACGTAGGGGACCATCGTGCATCGTCATCGTTACGGACGGTTCTTGCAGATGAGGAACATAAACATGCCAAGGTGGATATGAACGAGATGGCACAAGAGGGCGCGCATGTAAGAGAAGACAAAAAACGCCCTACCTCTCACACTATGAGTCACGAGGATTTACAAAAAACTAAGAAGAAGCATAAAAATAAGGATAAGAAAAAGGATAAAAATAAGGATACGGATACGCAATCACAGGCAACAGGTGACGCGTCGCCAGACGTAACAGCGGTAGAAGTGTTGGTGGATGAATTGATTGCTGGCATGTCGTGGAAAAAGCTAGTTAAAAAATTGGCGAAACAACATTATAAGGAAGAGAAAAAGAAGCAGAAAAAGCAGAAGAAACGTAAAAAAGCAAAGCAAAAAGAAACGATTCTTCATGGTCTTGATCAAAGAGCGGCGATGAAACGCTGTGTGTGCAAGAAGAAAAAAGACAAGTGTACGTGTTAATCATTGATGGAGTATATGTATGAAATTATCGTTATACAGGAGAAAGAATACATCTCTTGTAGATTTAACTATGAATCGAGCGATGCTCCTCGATTTAATCGGTAAAGGGGCCTTGGTGGGTGTCATTGCAGGATTTTTTGGAGCTACCTTTCGCTATTTTATTTTAACGTCTGAACATTGGCGATGGTCTTTGATGGCTCATACCGATGCACTATCTGTCATCGGTTGGCTGCTCCTTATGGTGGTCATGGCCTTTATCATCGATAAAACATTGCAGTGGGCGCCCTTGTCAGGCGGTTCAGGTATTCCGCAAATCGAAGGAGAAATGCAGGGCATTTTTAGCATGAAACCGTACCGTATATTGGTGTCTAAATATATTGGCGGTGCCTTGACGGGATTGGCTGGATTTTCTGTGGGTCGCGAAGGGCCTTCGGTGCAACTAGGGGGCGCGGTAGGCAAAATTGTGTCCTACTGGATGAAAAGTTCTCTTCGTGAACAGCGTATTCTCACATCGGCTGGGGCAGCGGCTGGCCTGGCTGCCGCATTTAGTGCACCTGTGTCGGGCGCCATTTTCGTTTTTGAAGAAGTGCATAAAAGCTTTTACCCCTTATTAGTGATTCCCACCTTTGTGGCGGCATTGATTTCTAATTTTATTACGGCGCAACTCTTTGGCTTGCAACCCTCTTTAGGGTTTACCGTATTGGATGGATTGCCATTGATGTACTTTCCCTACCTCATCCCTATGGGCATCGGCATGGGTTTACTAGGTGTTCTATTTTGTCGGGCCATATTTCTGTGTAAAGGTCTTTTTGAAAGAATGCCCCTATCACGATGTATGAAACTTGTCATTACCTTTATCGTCGTAGCTCTCATCGGCTATGATTCCCAACTGTTATTAGGTGGCGGTAATGACCTCGTGGCAGAACTAGCAGAACACTCTCACGGTCTAACCTTGTTGGCGTGTATCGTGGTGGGGAAAATACTACTCACCTCATTTTGCTATGGCAGTGGTGCACAAGGGGGGATTTTCTTACCCATGCTCGTTATCGGTGGTGCGGCGGGTGCTTTCAGTGAAAGCTTACTCACCTCTTTCGGGTGCATACAAGGCGATTGGGTGCCACAACTCGTAGTGTGTGCTATGGGTGGTATGCTGGCGGCGGCTATGCGTACACCGTTATTGGCGATTTTATTAGTGTTGGAAATGACCAATAGCTTTCACAATATTTATGCCATTGGCATCGTTACGATTATCGCCTATTTAGTGGCGGAATTATGTAAAGAACCACCGATTTATGATTCCCTCTTACAAGCCATGACGAAGCAGCCATCTATGGAAAGCATACAGACCGTATTTCAAACTAAAATTTCTGTGGTAAGTGAACATATTGGCACTGCGTTAGAAGAACTGGATTTGCCTGTGGGCATGAACGTGGTTAGCGTCTATCGCAATGGTCAATACCTAGTACCATTAGGGTCGCTAACATTGATGAGTGGCGATGAATTACAAGTGTCTTGTAAACGGGGCGATTTGAAAGTGGGAAAAGACTATTTTAGTAAGTAACTATGGCGCTAGTCACAGCGATATGACATATATGATTGTTCATAGTAGTATAGTAAGTCTACGCCTACATGTATGATGCCCCTGTGTATATTAGAATAGGTATAGGACGTACTTGATGTCATTCGTTTGATGACCGTCGAATAGGAGTATACAATTAACAATAGAAAGGCACTGGCTACCTTGGTGGTAGTCAGTGCCTTTGTGGTTTATGTTTCACGCCTATTGTGTATCCATATAGGTATAGAAAGGTTCATAGATGGTATGCTTTTATTTATTGGTTTTCTTTGTTTTCTATGAGTTTTGGTAGTAGACCTTTGGTACCGTGATAGATGGCATAGCCGATGAATAGAGAGGCAACGATAATGATGCGTTCTATGGTATCACTCATTTGATTGGAGCGCACGAGAGAAATGACATAGAATGTCACGGTAATCATGGAGATGATATAGGCTATGATAATTCGCATTTCTTTTTCTACTGCTTCGTGGGTAAGCACGTAGCGTTTGTGACGCACCCAATAGAGGATAGAAAGAATAATATCGAGTAGCATGATGGCTCCTATGTATTGCACATTCATATGCATGTAAAAGAGATAGGCCAGAGCGATGAAACTGATGAAGAATACAACGTTCATTAGCCGAGTCCATATCATAGTAATCGATGGTTGTGGTGGTAGTTTTGTTTTAGGGGGTGTATTAGATTTTTTTGTGTGTCCCATGTGTATCGCCTACTTTCTGTAGTATAAGTATATCATAGATGGTGTATAATAGAAGTACGTGATGTATATAGTAGCGTGTATATGCATTTCTACGCAATCGTAGGGGCATTATGAAATGATGTGTCATTCGATGTATTTGTACTCTCCTCATAATACTCCTAGATTATACTTTTATAAGTGATGTGAATTTGATATAATCATGTGTAGGAATGGCGAATTTCGTCAAGTTATAAGGAGGCATAATCGTGAGTTTAATTCAAGACATTAAAGATCAAGTAAAACCATTAGGTAAAAAAATTGTATTACCAGAATTTACAGATGCGCGTGTATTACAAGCCACTGAAATGATTTTAAAAGAAGGTTTCTGCACACCTGTATTAGTAGGTGATGAAGCAAAAGTACAAGCAGCTGCAAAAGCAGAAGGCGTAAACATTGATGGCGCTGTTATCATCAATCCAGCAACCTATGCTCGTTTCGATGAAGCGGTAGACGTATTCACAAAACGTCGTGCTAAAAAAGGTATGACCCCTGAAAAAGCGACTGAAATTTTGAAAAAAGATTGCTTATTCTTCGGTGCTATGTTAGTGAACATTGGCGAAGTAGATGCTATGGTAGCTGGTTCTGCTAGCCCAACAGCAAATGTGCTTCGTGCGGCATTACAATGCGTAGGTACAGCACCAGGTCTTAAAACTGTATCTTCCGCTATGTTCGTATTCACTGATAAAAAACAATATGGCGATGATGGCATGTTAGTATTCTCTGACTGCGGTGTAATTCCTAATCCAAGCTCAGAACAATTAGCCGACATTGCTTGCTCTACAGTGGAAAAAGCTCGTCGCGTTGTAGGTATGAGCGATCCTCGTGTATCCTTCTTATCCTTCTCTACAAAAGGCTCTGCATCTTCTCCAGAAGTAGATAAAGTAGTAGCTGCTGTAGACGATTTGAAAGGTCGCAACGTGGACTTTAAATTTGATGGAGAACTTCAATTGGATGCATCCATTGAACCATCTGTAGCAGAACGTAAAGCGCCAGGTTCTACTGTAGCTGGTCATGCAAACATCTTGATCTTCCCTGATTTGCAAGCGGCAAACATTGGCTATAAATTAGTACAACGTTTTGCAGGGGCAACTGCTCTTGGCCCATTGATTCAAGGTTTAGCAGCACCAATTCATGACTTGAGTCGTGGTTGCTTTGCTTCCGATATCGTCGATGTATGTGCCATCGCTGCAAAAGAAGCAAAATAATACATCTTATACCATCATTGGTATCTATGTAAAAGTCCCGTACCTAGGTACGGGACTTTTTACTATGCCTGATAGTGTATTAGTGGCGAGTACGAGTAGATCGCCTACGGCAACGCCTAAACCGAGTGTGATGCGAGAGGCAAAGCCGATGTGCTGGTTAATCAACGGGACGTATCTTTCAAAAAGAAACTGGTTATACTCGCGAGTAGGACGATGGGAATCATCACTTGCATGGCAGTTCGAATCGTATAGGCGTCGGCTATAGCGCCGATGAGTGGCGTCATAAGACCGCCTAAGGTAACACCTAAACCGAGGGTGATACCAGAGGCAAAGCCGATATTTTTCGCTAAGTATTGTTGTCCTAGTACGATGATGGAGCCATATTGCGCCGAGACACCATAGGCGAGGGGCATCATCAACAGGTAGGATAGCCAAGTCGTATTGCTCGTAGTAAAGGCAATTACTGTAGGAAGCAATATGAGATTAGCGATTTTTATGGTGGTGGAAAATCCTAGTTTATCCGACTGGCGACCGCCGTAGTAGGTTAAGATGGCGCCGATAGTGAAAAATATAGTGAGAGCGGCGTTACTTAGCTCTGGTGTTTGGTAGAGATAGGTAATCCAATAGAGGGGGATGAATGTGATTAAGATGCCGAAACAGATGGAACGGCTGGTGATGACTACGCATAATTTACTAAAACTAACCCAATCATTGGTGCCGGTAGCGGTTGTTTCGACGGGAGTATTGGGCGTGGTTTGTAGTTGGCTTTCACCAGGGCGGCAATAGAAATAGATACCAGCAGCGAGGAAGCCGAGCAAGAGAAAGGCAAAGAGCGCGTATACGCTTACCACGTATACACCGGATACGAGTAAAGGACCGATGGCGAATCCTACGTTACCGCCGACGGCAAAGGTACCCATGGCTTTTCCCGCTTGATGAGATCCCATGCGATTGACGAGCATAGCCCCTTCTGGATGAAAGAGGGCAGACCCGATGCCGGCAATTAAACAGAGTAGAACGAGCATGGCATAGGAATCAGCAAAAGCCATGGCGGTAATAGAGCCAGTGGCAATGAGCATACCTAAGGGAATGCAGAAGGGCAGTTTAATTTTGTCGGATAGATAGCCGAAGAAGGGTTGTGCGAGAGAGGCTACTGTAGTATTAGCAAACATTAAAGTGCCTGCTTCGTAATAGGATAAGCCAAGGGTGCTGATAAAAAATGGCACTAAGGCACCGATAGATCCTTGAGCCGTATCGGTGACACAGTGACATAGAGCTGGCATGAATGGTTGGAGTCGTGACTTCATGAGTAATCTCCTTTCAGACTATAATTTGATTACTTCCATTATATACTGTTCCTAGGAACTATGCATAGTATACATGTATAGTGTATATGTGATTGGTGTAGCATTGTTAGTCGATTGGGCGGTGTATTACAACATGTATATGTGCCGATGCCCATAGAGTGATTTTGTATAAAGACTTCTTTTATTAGGGTAACAGGTTGTGTATGGAAATAGATAGACAGGTTTTGTATAGGATGATGGATAGATAGATAGAAAGGTTTTGCCTATGAGGTAGAACAATAGCTCTGTATAAGATAGGGCGAAGGGGTTACTTTTTCATGAAGAACGAGCATGTAGATGGTTAGATATGTTAGGTCGATAGAAAATCAAGATGAGTTTTACTTTTTCATGGAGAGCAATCATGTAGGTGGTTAAAATCGAAAAAGTACGATATACTAGAGATATAATATAGAGAGTCCACAGGAGAGGTCGGCCTTAGGTGTGGCGATGAGTGCTACTTATAGGTGCTAGTGCTATGTATTGCACGGTAGTGGGTAGGCGTCACATTAACCTTACGTATCTTGATAAGTCCACACACGCGTAAGAACAGACGAGTGTTACATGCATCATTGCTCATTACAAAGGGTGCTGGGGAATGTTACCTAAGATGAACGTTATAGGTATTATTGCTTATAAGATACGCCTATGGCAGACGATGGGAAACGGTAGAAATAGATAGTGAAGGATTAAAGTATATATGACAGTAGAAGAGATTTTACAAAAAGATTTAGTAGGGGCTGATTGCCTTACGGAAGAGGAATTACGCTATTTAATGCGTGTCACTGACCAAGCCTCTTTAGAGAAAATTTATAAAAAAGCCTATGAAGTGAAGTGCCATTATGTAGAACCAATCGCCTATTACCGAGGACTTATTGAGTTTTCGAATCGATGTATTAAAAATTGTAAGTATTGCGGCATTCGTCGTGATAATACGTGGACCGATCGATTTGATATGAGTCGTGATGATATATTGCGCATGGCACAATGGGCCTATGATCACGAGTATGGATCCATTTGTTTGCAATCGGGTGAACGAAAGGACGAGGCCTTTGTCGATTATGTGGTCGGCTTAATTGAAGATATTATGAACATTGGTGATGGGTCTATTGGCATTACTATGTGCGTAGGCGAACAGACGGAAGAAGCCTATCGTCGTATGCGTGAAGCGGGGGCCAGTCGCTATTTGTTGCGCATTGAAACGACGAATCGTGATTTGTATGAAACGATTCATCCTAAGGATGCATTGCATTCGTTTGATACGCGAGTCAATTGCTTACGATCGTTGCGTAAAGTAGGCTTTCAAGTTGGTACGGGCGTTATGATTGGCTTGCCAGGGCAGACAGAAGATGATTTGGTCAATGATATTTTATTTTACCGACATATGGATATCGATATGATTGGTATGGGGCCCTATATATTGGCGAACCATACGCCATTAGGAGAGGTGGCATTAGCGCATCATATGGATACGAAGGAAGATGAACAACGTCGTATACAATGGGGACTTAAAATGATTGCCCTTACACGGCTATTTTTGAAAGATGTCAACATTGCGGCGACTACGGCGCTGCAAGCACTTGATCCATTAGGGCGAGAAAAAGGGTTACAAGCAGGGGCGAATATTTTGATGCCGATTATTACCGTCCCGGAACATCGTGCGAAGTACCAACTTTATAACAATAAACCGTGCATTGACGATAATGCGGATAAATGTAAAAATTGCTTAACCCGTCGCGTTATGTCTATTGGTGATCGCGTGGGATGGAAGAAAAACGGCGACTCTAAGCACTACGGCAAACGAACAGGCCTATTCTAATGAATGGGGCGGTGCGCTGTATAGATGACGGAGAGTTTTACCAGCTAGGATAGTGCGTGTAGCACTGTAGTAGGTCGGTGTTAGCACTGTAGTAGTTTGGTGTTAGCATATGTTACGTAGCACATGCTGTGGTATGGGAGCGTGGATAAAATCTTTCTGTGATGAAAGAAAGTAGGCATGCTGGGGACTACGATGCATGTAGAGGTCTATTCTAATAATACTAGGTGCACTTATATGCATGCACTGGTAGAGTATAAAAATATTCTAGTATGCAAAAAAAGTATAGCTTTCATGTAGGAGATTGATAGCTCCGTGTAGAAATTGTATAACAACTAATCGTGTGTACAGTGAGGAGGCGTTTCTTATGAAAGATTATGGAAGTGATTTAATCCGTAATGTGGCCGTTGTGTCTCATGACGGAGCTGGTAAGACGGCATTAGTAGAATCCTTGTTACTCACCTCGGGGGAAATTGATGCGGTTGGTACGGGTCAAGACAATAAGCATATCATGGACTTTGAACCAGAAGAAATTCAGCGCAATGTGACCATTCAACTGGGCATGGCACCGTGTGAATGGAAGGGGCATAAAGTTAATTTTATCGACACGCCAGGCTATTCGGAATTTCATGGCGAAGTGCGTGCGGCGCTTCGTGCTTGTGACGGTATGCTGATGGTGTTATCCGCCACATCGGGGGTAGAAATTGATACTCTTCGAGCCTTTGAATATGCGGTTGAATTAGACATGCCTAGGATGGCATTCATCAATAAAATGGATTTAGATGGGGCCGATTTCTTTGGTACCTTAGAACGGATGCGTGAATTGTTTGGCAAGGCGATTATGCCGCTCCAAATTCCTATCGGTGAAGGAAGGGCGTTCAAAGGTGTCATCGATGTGGCTAAGATGACCGCCTATGTGTATGACAAGGGGACTATGAAAGAAGTCGACGTGCCCGCCGAGTATGTGGGTAAAGCACAAGAAATTCGTGAAATGACTGTGGAAGCGGCGGCAGAAGGCAGTGATGATTTACTAGAAAAATATTTAAATGAAGAAGAGTTATCCTTAGAAGAGATTCGTCGCGGTTTGCGAGAAGGGATGATATCTGGTCGCGTATGTCCTGTGATGTGTGGCACTGCTTTGGGACGTATTGGACTCGATCAAGTGCTAGACCGCATGATTCGTTATATGCCGGACGCTACAAAATGCAAAATTAAAGGCACCGATATTGATTCTGGTGAAGAACGGGCCATCGATGTGGCAGGACCTTTTACAGGATTCGTAGTAAAGACCATGCTCGATCCATTCTCGGGTAAACAAAGTGTCATTCGCATTTTTGCAGGCTCTCTAGCGGAAGGCGATCGCATTTTTAATACGACCCAAGGGGTAGAAGAAAAATGGAGTAAAATGTTTACGCTTATCGGCAAGCAACAAGTACCTGTTACGGCGGCTAAGGCAGGGGATATTATTGTGATTCCTAAACTCAGTGCGGCTCGTACAGGCGATACTATCGGCGCCATGGACTGTAAAGTACGGTTGGAACCAATTCGTTTTCCCCAACCACTGTATACAGTGGCTGTGAAAGCTACGAAGAAAGGGGAAGAAGAAAAGGTAACCAACGCACTATTAAAAATATCGGAAGAAGATCCAACGTGTCATATCATAAAATCCAGTGAAGGAAAACAAACATTGGTATCTTGCATGGGCGAAGTGCATTTAGAACATATTTTACATAAAATGACACGTAAATATGGCGTTACGGCTACGATTGAACCACCGTATATTCCATATCGGGAAACGATTCGTTCCAGTGCTGAAGCGGAAGGAAAGCACAAAAAACAAAGTGGTGGTCATGGCCAATATGGACATGTAAAACTACGGGTGGATCCATTGGCATCGGGAGAAGATTTTTCTTTCGTAGATAAAATTTTTGGTGGCGCTGTACCGAAACAATATATTCCTGCCGTTGAAAAGGGTGTACGAGAAACGTTACAGGCGGGACTGATTGCGCACTACCCTATGATCGGTGTAGAAGTTACGTTGTTAGATGGATCCTATCATTCAGTAGACTCCTCAGAACTAGCTTTCAAAATGGCAGCGGCCCAAGCCATCAAAAAAGCAATTCCAGAAGCAAAGCCAGTGCTATTAGAACCTATCTACTATGTAAATGTATTTGCGCCCGATCAATTTATGGGCGATATTATGGGTGATTTGAATAGTCGTCGTGGGCGTGTACTGGGCATGGAGCCAAGTAAGCGAGAAGGCGTATCCGTCGTTAAAGCACAAGTGCCATTGGCAGAAATTGGCGATTATGTGACGGTGTTACGCTCGATTACACAAGGACAAGGGGTCTATAATATGACATTTGATGGATATGAAGAAGTACCCCATAAACAAGCGGAAGCGATTATTCAAAAACGGTCACAAGTAGCGGAAGAATCGTAATTATCCTTGCACGATGCTGGAGGTGTGGTATCATCTTTGTAAGACGTAAAGACGTAAGACGTAAGACGTAAGACGTAAGACGTAAGACGTAAGACGTAAGACGTAAGACGTAAGACGTAAGACGTAAGACGTAAGACGTAAGACGTAACTATGAGTTTTAGGTATAGAGTATACATAAATTTAATGAAAATAGTAAAAAAGGATATTGAAATTTATAAATATATAGTGTATAATAACTCCCGTAGTCAAATTGATGAATGTCGATTTAACAATACTACGAATATATTCATAATGCGAGGACTCCTCACCTTGTATTAGATTATGTATGAATGTGACCTCACACATTTATAGTACAAACTGACCTCACAGTTTGTTTTACAATGTACCTAAAAAAACTACACAGTTACACTACACCTCCATGTAGTGTACGATAAGAAAAACGCTATGATTACCTGTGGGCAGGCGATCATAGCGTTTCTTATTATATAATCAGCACGACTCAGGCACTACACTAGGTATGTAGAGTCGATTTCTCGCCTTGTCGTACAATAAGGGAAGTATGTAGATGACATGGATTTGAGATGTCAGTTATATAGTATCGATACATGTAAGATGGGATACAGTAAAATAACATACCATTGATGCATACAACCAATTGATGTATCAATGATTGAATTAGAGATACATTAGAGATATATGTATAGCAAGACAGAATATATTTGATACTAGCAAGATAGAACATATTGATACGTAAAAAGGCGAATCCAAATGGATTCGCCTTTTTCATGTAAGGGGAGTGTTAGTATTATATCAAATGAAAGTTTTTAATCAAGTGTCTGTAATATAGGGAAAATTACAGACCGTTTGGGGGAGATCAAAAACAAACAATAGAAAATTAGATAGGGGGTCTAATCTTCTTTTTCATTTGATAGGTTCATTATAATGAGAAAATGTGAAATAAAAATGAATTAAGTAATAAAATTTTAAAAAATCGAGTAGCAATCGATACATGATAGATATACGTTATTCGCATGAAGGTAATCGAATTTCAAAAGTAGCTCCTTTACCAATCGTGCTTTGTACTGATGCAGTGCCATTATGAAGATGCACCACCTTGTTCACAAAATATAAGCCCAACCCCACACCTTGATTGTCTTTTTTACTGCGCGACGTTTCGGTCTGATATAAACGTTCCCAGATTTTATGGAGATTTTCTTTTTCAATACCAATCCCATTATCGGATACGGTAATCACAACTGTATTCGTATCGCGGCGAGCTTTCACTTGAATGGAATCAGTCGTAAATTTTATAGCATTGTCAATTAAGTTGCCAATAGCGCGACGTAAGGCCACACTCTGAGCCTCTACGACTAGATGAGGGGCTATGTCGAAATCAATAGTAATATGTTTCGTTGTACAAATGCGAAGATAATCTTGTTCCAATTCACTTAGCATAGACGATACATTGAACGCTTCTAGTTGTAACGTTTTAGCGTGATCTAGGCGAGCAATATCAAGGAGCTGACTAATGAGCGATGTCATGAGGCGACTTTGTTCAAAAATATGATTAAATCCCTCTTTCGCCTCCTCTATGGTAGTGCTATATTTTTTCCCAAATTCACTTTCCGCTTGGATCACTGCAATGGGGGTTCGCAATTCATGGGATATATCGGAACTGAATTGCTTTTCCCGATTCGACATATCTTCAAGACTGTCAAGCATCGAATTTAACGTAATACTTAGCTCATAAATTTCATCTTTCGCCATCGTATCAGTGACTAATAAACGACGGGATAAATTATTTTCCGCACCAATATCGCGCGCCGTTTGAGAGATGGAGTGCAAAGGTCGTAACCCTCGTTTGATTAATAAGTAACCGCCAATAGAACCGACAGCTAGAAAGAGGAATCCTGCTAAAATCAGTCCATACATCATGGCCGCTGTTTTTTTAGTCAAGTCCCGTATCGGTGCTATACCGCGAAGCCAACCGTTAAACCCAGCAATTTGGAAAGGAGAATCATAGTAATAATAGGTACTACGATTGATGGTTATCTCCGTAATATGGTGAGGTGATAATGGCGCTTCCCCTGGAAATCCATCAGGGATGGCGCCTTTGATAATGCCCCCCTTGTCGGAATAAACGAGAAAAAATATACCATTAGAAAACGGTTTGAATTGATGAATGTCGTCGGCCATATTCACCGTAGTACTTTGCAAAGTGTCCTTTAATTGCGACGTTTCCCACCGCTGCGTAAATTGAAAGACGAATACAGATAGCAATATGACGATGAGACTTAGGAATATAGTGTACCACGCCATTAATTTGAAAGTTAGAGGAAATCGATCATAGACCTTTGAAAGTTCGCTAAAGAGCATTTTTTCATAATCCCTTAACTTTGTATAGGTAATGCCTTTTGTATGGTGCGCATTCGGGTCACACTTCGCTACGGGAGTGCTCGTTTCACCTGGAGAATCTTTCATTGTGCTACGCTCACTAGTACTAGTAGAGGTGGGTGGGGACACTTTATTTATATGCTGCGCCACATTGCTTTCTGTATCAGTCTTTGTCTCCACTGGTGATGCACTGTAGGATGATTCACCAAGAACTTTAGAATCTGGCTTTACCGGCGCATTATTCTTGCGTTTTGAAGACATAGCCAACTCCGCGCACAGTATGAATCAATTTCTGCTGATCATCAATATCTACTTTTTTTCGCAAATCCTTAATATACACATCAATTAGATTGGAATAACTTTCATAGTCATATTCCCATACATGATCTAAAATTTGCTGACGGGACAATACGATATTTTCATTGCTAGCTAAATAGTAGAGTAAATCAAATTCCTTAGTCGTTAATGTTACCGGTGTTCCGTTATATGTTACCGTACGGCTTTGCGTATTAATCGTTAAGGGCCCTACGACTAAATCATTTTTAGCTTGTTGTTTGCTCCGTCGCACTAAGGCGTAAATGCGAGCAATTAATTCTTCAAACTCAAACGGCTTTACTAGATAGTCATCGGCGCCACTATTCAATCCAGTCACACGATCTTGCAACGTGTATTTAGCGGTTAATAATAATACAGGCGTTTTATTATTATCGTGGCGAATTTGTCGTAACACACTTAGACCATCAAGCTTTGGCATCATAATGTCCATAATAATGACATCATAACTAGAATTATTGATGTACTCTAAGGCTTTCTCGCCATCTAAGCACGTATCAACAGTCATATTTTCTGCGCGCAAATACTTAGCAGTAATATTAACGAGCATTTCTTCATCTTCTACTAATAAAATTTTCATACAACCTCCTGCGTATACGCATATCTATATAACTACATCAATCGATTACTATGATATATGACAGTCACAATAGTATGATGACTATCTATCTTATATATCAACTATTATACATCTCATGAAAGTATCGTCTACTCTCAGTATATTCGTACGGCACTAGCCTAACCTAGTAATGCATCATTTACTCCGATTCATTTAGGATGAGTACGATGATGTCATGAACACACGATGTATCCAATACTGTACATGCACTAGTTTAATCTAGTAACACATCGTTTATCTCGATTACATCTGTACGTATTTCGTTATAGTTATATAGTATATATTCATACACAATTATACACTAACATGATGGATGACTCCATGCATAATATTTTCTGAAAGTAGGCACGTATGAATAGATGGTAAGACGGTGCTAGGGACGTATGAGCAGCATAGAGGAAAAAGTAGGCACTTACTGTATAAACACATTAAAGAAATAAAGTTAATCATCGTAATGGAAACATGCTTGAAAGGTGTAGGCCTCACGTTATAAACCTATTAAAGACATAAAGAGTAAGGCTATGAACTTACTTGCCTTACCATAGATGAATCCAAATGCGGAGCAATGCATACCGTTATGAATTTACTTTTATTTGTCGTAAGTGCATTTAAATGAGGAATAACGCATACTATTGTGAATTTATTTTTGTTTGTCGTAAGTGCATGTAAACGATGGAAAAGGGAAATGCGATGAACTTACTATTATTCTCCGTAGATGAACTCATGATATGGACATCGTCAAATTATATGAGATGGCGCGCTCGACGTTATAGGATAGACTAGGCGTCGATAAGAGCCTGATAGCCACTTATGCGTGGTATATTCTGTGGTAGTTTTTTGATTACACGAACATTACAAGTTTATTTTATATAAAATGGATAGTTTTTTTTAGCATGATTATCGTTAGGAGTCATATGACTGTGTTAGAGGTTGATAAGATGGTTATGAAAATCTTTCATATAGAAATATTTTTACTAACACTGATTACATTTAAAATTCCTCTATATAATAGTAGGCCTTAGTTGAGTTTTATGCATAGATAACAGGTTTTTATAAATAGTCCAAAAAACGTCCAAAAAAATATTGAGAAACATTATCATGAAAAATATTTTATATAAAAAATAAGAGAGAATAATTGATGATAACTTTTAGTTATATACTAATCTTGAAAAAATACATTGAATATTATATATGTAGTAGCACATATGTGCTTAGTTGTGACTTTTATCTCTTTAATCTGTGTAGTTATACACAAAAAAATACAATATTATACAAACATAATATAAGAAATATGTTTGTTAACCCTATTAAAATACATGGGAATTAGTAACTATTAATAAACGATATGTATTTTCAATAAATGAGCTATAAATTAATTATGCATAATTGGCTTTAGACAAAGGGTGTTAATAGAGTCTATAATTATAAGTAATCAAGTGGAGGTTACAACCCTTGTATAGAGGGGTTGTTGTTTGCTCTAAATAAATAGGTATATAGGTACTTATGAGGAGGTAACTATGGAACAGTTTGATGTTCTCATTGTAGGTAGTGGTGGCGCAGGTATGCGTGCCGCATTAGAAGTAGGCCGTCGTAAAGGTCTAACTGTAGCGTTAGCTACTAAAATTTTCCCAACTCGTTCA
>QWCD01027841.1_pt1 | contig 33325 bp, 25 predicted proteins | sample 1972461 | NCBI WGS metagenome assembly QWCD01 (sample SAMN09866717, study PRJNA288562) | Human vaginal metagenome isolate term4_vaginal, whole genome shotgun... | isolation source: vagina | host: Homo sapiens | place: USA: California | reverse complement strand
ATCAACCCAACCAGTGAACTGATTGGTCTTATTCCATGCGCTCTGACCATGTCGGAGCAATACTAATTTATATGTCATAATTACCTAGTCTATTCGTTTCGTACGACTACTTACATAAAAGTAAGCAAACACGAAAAATTTAATAGAAAAAGCCGATGAATGTTTAAACAACATACAACGGCTTTACAATCTACTAAATCTATCAGTTAGCGAAGAGGCTTTACGAGTGGGAACGTAATCGTCTCGCGAATGGTTGCGCCCGTAAGCGCAATCAGCAAGCGGTCAATACCCATTCCCATGCCGCCAGCAGGAGGCATACCGACGCCAAGAGCCTCAATGAAGTCCTCGTCAATATCCATTGCCTCAACATCTCCAGCCAAAGCATCCTTAGCTTGAGCCACAAAGCGCTCGCGCTGCACAACAGGATCGTTAAGCTCGGAGTAGCCGGTTGCAAGCTCAAAGCCACGCACATACAAATCCCATTTTTCAACCATTCCTGGCTTAGTACGGTGACCCTTAACAAGCGGGCTGGTTTCCACTGGGAAGTCGCGCACAAACGTTGGCTCATAAAGCTTATCCTCATAGAAGTGCTCCCACAAGTGCTCAACCAACTTGCCGTGATTCTCCACTTCGTCGCGCTCAACGCCAAGCTTGTCTGCAATCGCACCCAAATGCTCAACAGAAGTTTCTGGCGTAATCTCCTCACCCAAAGCCTCAGAAAGCGAGCCGTACATGGTAATCTGCTTCCACTCGCCGCCAAAATCGTACTCTTCGCCGTTAAGCAAAGTCACCTTAGTGGAGCCAAAAGCGTCGACAGCAGCCTTTTGAATCAGCTCTTTAGTAAGAGCTCCAATCGTATCGTAAGTGCCATAAGCTTGGTAAGCTTCGAGCATTGTAAACTCTGGAGCGTGAGTTGCATCTACGCCTTCGTTTCTAAAATCACGGTTGATTTCAAACACGCGATCAATGCCACCAACCAAGCAGCGCTTCAAGAAAAGCTCTGGCGCAATACGCAAATAAAGATCAATGTCGAACGCGTTCATATGAGTTGTAAACGGACGAGCAGCAGCGCCGCCGTGAACCGTTTGCAACATTGGTGTTTCAACTTCCAAGAAGTCATGGCTGTCGAAAGTGCGGCGAAGAGAAGCTACAGCATGAGAACGCCTGCGAACCATATCGCGAATCTTCTCGTCCGCAATCATGCCAATATAAGGCTTGCGCGTACGAGTATCGTCGCTTAATTCCTTATGCAAAGCCGGAAGTGGCTGCAAAGCCTTAGCTGCAATTGCCCACTCAGTTGCGAATACGGAAAGCTCGCCAGTTTTAGAAGAAATAACGCGACCGCGAACATACAAATGGTCGCCCAAATCAACCATCTGCTTGAAGCTCTTAATAGATTCTTCGCCAATTTCCTTCTTGGAAACCATCGCCTGAATCGTAGTGCCGTCACCAGCAGCAAGCTTAACGAAGCACAAGCCACCAGCATTACGCAAGAAAAGCACGCGACCTGCAATACCAACCTCGGTATCAGTTTCTTCGCCAGCTTCAAGCTTGCCATCAAAATCAGCACGAACCTTTTCGATAGTATCCGTAACATTAAGATGCACTGGGTATGGCTGCACACCCTCCTTAAGCATCATCGCGCGCTTAGCAACACGCATCTGCACCTGCTCTGGGTGCGCAAGCGGACCAAACTCTTTATTGCTTGGATCAATTGCTTCGTCAAGAGTAGCACCATCATTTACGCGCTTAGCAATAGCCTCATCTTGAGCGAGCAGCATCTCAGCATGCTCAACGGTGTCAATTTCATTGGCGTTATCTGTTACGTCATTTTCTGCGGCGTTTTGTGCGGCAGACATTGCAGTATTCGTGTCAGTCATAAACGCCAATTGTAGCTACTAGGGAATACAGGTAAGCGAGTCGCAAATGCATTTTATTGTGTTACTAGATCGATTGCGCTAATCATTTTTGCAACAAATATACATTTTTATAGAAATATTTATATTTTTCTGTTTTCGAAAGAAAAATACATTTACAGTAAAACTTTTTATTATTTTATTAAGATATACAAAATTATTTACGAAAAGTTACATCATTTTGCAAATATTGCGGAGACCATGCAGCTGCAAAAGAATACAAGTGAATTTTTAATAAAATTTTAAAAGAATTTATTTGACAACGACACACACTGTTAATTTGTAGCAAGTTCACGCTATTATAACCACGTTGTCGGAGTGTTGCATGCGCAATTACAACATGTAGCTGCGTCATGTATTCATAAGATGGATTCACGATGTGCAATCTCTATTGAGTTCGCACAATCGACATCGGGCTGTAGCGCAGTTTGGTAGCGCGCTTCGTTCGGGACGAAGAGGCCGCGGGTTCAAATCCCACCAGCCCGACTTTTGATTTTTTGCACAATCGCGCATATTACAACACTCGTATAAACAAATAATTCGCTATGATTGAGTAGTGAGCAAAACGGAATTTAATCGCAAGAAGCAAGGTGGCTTAAATGTTAAGCGTTTCGCAATTTTATAAAGAATTAGACAATATGTTTGCAAGCCACACAAGCGCGCAAGAAATCGAAAAATACCTGCTAAATGCGCTCAACCAATCGCAAGCAAAAGCAAACCAAGAAGCAACAAACCACGCAGAAGCAAACGCTCAAGCATTGCAACTATCTGTGTTAAACGAGTTGATGGGATTTTATAGGTCTAGAGGAGAACACGCAAAAAACAAGACAATAATTGATAATGCGCTAGATTTGTCAAAAAAGATGGATTTAGCAGGCAGCGAAGCTGGCACAACCACGCTTATAAACGCTGCTACTAGCCTACGAGCCGCGGGCAGCTATGAGCGCGCAGCAGAAATATATTCTCAAGCTATTAAAGAATCATCGAAAACACTAAAACCAAACGATAGAAAGCTCGCAGCTCTGCACAACAATCTTTCAATGCTTTACAGCGAAACAGGCAACACGAGCGAAGCAATTAATGAACTTAATATTGCGCTTGAAATATTGCAAAAATCGAGTATCGATCCTTCAACAGACATAGATATAGCAGCAACTCACACAAATCTTGCGCTTGCGATTTTGCAAGAGTGTTCGCAGCCTAGCGAAAGCACAAACAGCAAATCCACTATCCTTAACTCTGCTTTTGAACACGCTTCAACTAGTATTCGCATGTACATTGCAGGAAATAACCAAAATCAACCACATTACACATCTGCTTTAGCTGGATATGCTCAAGTTCAATACGCACGAAAAGAGTATTCCGACGCTGTAAAAGCATACAGCGAAGCTCTAGATTTAATAGCACAATGTTACGGAAAAGATAGCGAGTCATACGCTATAACGTTGGAGAATCTGCAGCAAGCACAGGATGCAGAAGAAAAATTTACGGCGAAAAGCGCGGCAAATACAATTCAATGCAATTCGGAAAAGTCGCAAGCAAGCGATGAGCCAAAGCCAGAGTCAAATAAAACTATACAATCAAATAAAACCATAAAATCAATCAAAACTGTAAAAACAGAATATAATCCAAAAATCAAAAACGGCATGCAACTTGCAAAATCATATTGGCAAACTTACGGAAAACCACTGCTTGAACTTGAACAATTTAAAGACTATAAAAACCGCATAGCTGCAGGATTAGTAGGTCACGGATCGGAATGCTACGGATTTGACGACGAGATTTCGCGCGATCACGATTTTGGCCCAGGATTCTGCTTATGGCTTACAGATGAAGACTATGCGAAAATTGGCGATGATTTGCAAGCAGCTTACGATTCTCTTCCGCAAGAATACGCTGGTTTTGGCTCTCGCGAAGAAACTCCACGCGCTAAATCATGCGAAGGAAGCAAGCGAGTTGGAATATTTAGCATAAGCGAATTTTTTGAAAACATAACGGGATTTTCTACTGCACCAAGTCAAAACGAGCCGCATTTATGGCTTTCGTTAAGCGAGCCAACACTTGCTGCAGCTACGAACGGCCAAATTTTTGCAGACCCACTTGGAGAATTTAGCAAAACGCGTCAAAGTTTTAAACTCATGCCAGACGATGTGCGAATCTCGCTAATCTCTAGAAGGCTTGGCATGATGGCTCAAGCAGGTCAATACAATGTTCCACGAATGCTAGCGCGAAAAGACGGAGCTGCAGCATGGCTTTCTATAAACGAGTTTGTGCGCGCAACCGCTTCAATCGTATTTTTGCTAAATAACCCAATAAGTGCAGGATATTTGCCATATTATAAGTGGCAATTTGCAGCACTTCGCAAGCTAAGCAATCGCATGGCGTCTAGGCTTTCTGGCGTAGCAAATCAACTTGAATCGCTTATGCGACTAAGCTCCGCAGCATGCTTTGGTGGAATCGGATTTAGCGAAGGCACAAAAGGCAGCAGCGAAGCTGAATCTAAAATAAACGAGATTATTCAAAACGTGTGCAACGAAGTAGTGCAAGAGCTTAAATATCAAGGTTTGAGCGATTGCAATGAAACGTTTTTAGAATGGCAACGCCCGTATGTTGAAGCACATATTAATTCGCGCGCAACGTGCTTAAGGAGCTTATGATGTGCGATTCATTATCAAATCCAAAAACGCAAAATCTTGCAGAAGAAATTACAAAACTAGAATGGCAGCAATTCCAGCTTACGCAAAACGAAGGCGGGCGCGCGAATTGCCAGGAAGATTGGCAAACATTCCGCATTATGCGCATGAGTCAATTTTTAACTTGGCCTCTGGATTTGCAAGAGTCTTATAAAAAAGATCTTGAGCGCGCTGACAGCAATGGCAGAAATTTGATAACAGAAAAATATGCAAGAATGATGGAGTCTACTGCTCCAGAAATTTTTGAGCGCACAATTAAGCCTTATATTAAGCCGCGTATTCCGCCGAAACTTTTGCTAAATATAAGTCTTTTATAGAAGATTTAACAGCGAAAAATCTAAATCTAACGCAAATGATTATTACAAATACTGTGCGCATGTATGGCTACGATTCACTTGAAGCAGCCGACAAATGTTGAGTCAACTATAGCGTGAATAGTTTTATTACAGTGTGAATAGTTTTGCAAATGCACACTCAATTCTTTGTGCAGTTTTTAAACTACGCAAATCAGATTCAACAAAAACAGTAGAAGATGCGCTCAAACCATTTTTGCTCAAAAAATCTCTATAAATCATAATATTCGGCTTGCGCAAATGATATTCATAAGATGCGCTAACGCCATTTATCTCGCCAAGTATTGGGCAAGTTGTGCGCACGCAATCAACCCACTCTTGTGAAGCATTTCCCAGCGCCCAAACGCGCACACCTTTTGCAGTTAAATCGCGAGCAACAGCCGCAAAACGCGCTCGCTCCCCTAAAAATCCGTGTAAAAAATTCTCAAAATACAAGCGATAAAGCCAAGTTACGGCAGGACCATGATGCTCACTAAACGATTCAAGCGCACGCTCAATGCTCCATCCTGATTCACGCAAAGCCTCGTGAAACTCAAAACCCCATTCTGGCTCATAGCTAAACAGCACCTCGCCAATATAATCTGGGTAATACGATTCCAACGTGCGACGCGCATCCCAATCAACAAGAAGATGCAAGTCAAAAACAACATCTGTTATGCCGTTTTCAATAATTTTTTGCGCGCATAAATCGCAATAATCACAACTATTCTTGCAATCATTGCGATTAGGCGAAACATCTTCTGTGCAAATCATTACAAATCCTAAATTATTCAGTTGGCGAAATTCCTCCGGCATAGGACGACATTCCAGCACCAGCACCAATTCCAGCACCAAAGCTAGCAGGCAAATTGTTCAAATTATAGCCGAGCGCCTCAAGCTGCGCGCGCCCATCTTCCGTAATATTTTCAACACTCCAACGCGGTTTCCAAGTCCAATCAATACGAAATTCATCAACTAATCCAACAAGCGCACTCGCGCACTCGTCTTCAATCAAATCCGTAAGCGGGCAAGCAGGCGTTGTAAGCGTCATCGTAATAATCGCGCGTCCAAGCTCATCAATTTCAATCCCGTAAACTAAACCTAAATCAACTACGTCAATTCCAAGCTCTGGGTCTACAACATCATGCAAAGCATCCTGAATGTCTTCCTCAGTTACGCGACCGATGCTATTTACGTTGATCTGAGATTGAGCTTGATTTTCTGCCATAATATTCCTTATTTTTAGTGTTACACTGCGATTTTATAAAGCCACATACGATTTTATAAAGCCTCAATAGCCTTTGCAATACCGTCTTTTAAGCCTTCCCATGCAAGCAATGCGCACTTTATTCGCATTGGATATTTAGAAACGCCTTGAAAAACCATTGCATCTTCCAACTCATCTTCGTCTTGCTCGTTTTCTAATCCCGCTCCCCTAGATTCCATAAGCTTGTGGAAAAGCGCGGCTAATCGCAAGGCATCCGCAACAGTTTTTCCCTCAACCAAATCAACCATAATCGAAAGACTAGCTTGCGAAATTGAGCAACCATGGCCATCCCACTTAATACTTTTAACAAGCGCATTGCTTGAATTGTCAACGTTTTTAGCGAGTTCCACATGCATCGTAACCTCATCTCCACAAGTTGGGTTAAATTGATGAGATTTTCCTAATGCGTAATTTTTATTAGCTTCTACAGCACAATTTTCATGATGATTTGTAATTGTTATATTAGAATTGTTTTTTAACTCATCGGTTGCTGGCGACTTATCCGAAGCCTCCTCAACTTTCTCTTCCTGCTCTTCTGCTTTAGAAAGACTTTCTGTGTTTGAAAAATGTGTTTTTCCGTGCGGATTTCTAGCAGCATCTAAAATCACTTCTTGATACATGCTTTCTAAGCCACTACCGTCGTCAACACTCATATCAAACATATGCTCTCCTTATTTGTTATTAAACAGTATTTTATTTGAATTCTATTTGAATTTTATTTGACAATACTATGCACCAAAGTATGCGCGAACATGGGAAACAGCTTCCACAAGCGCGCGAGCTTCTTCGATTGTGTTATAAACTCCAACAGACGCGCGATTTGAAGCATACACGCCAAAATGGCGATGAATCGGCTGAGCACAATGATGTCCAACGCGAATCGCAATTCCTTGCGCATCCAAAAACTGTCCAACGTCATGCGGATGCACGCCTTCAACCTCAAAAGAAACCGTTGCAATACGGTTGTTTAAATCAAGCGGTCCAAGCACGCGAACTCCTGGTAAATCTTGTAATTTAAGCAATTCTGCAGCAAGTTCCTGCTCGTGCTCTGCAACTCGGTTCATGCCCAATGCGCGCAGCCAATCCGCAGCTACTCCTGCAGCAACCATTTGTGCAACTGGCTGAGTTCCTGCCTCAAAACGGTAAGGCGCTTGCATATATTGCGCTGGCTTGTTAAGCCACGCAAGCTCCACCATAGATCCACCAAAATTGGCTGGTGGAAGACTGTTCAAAAGATTGCGGCGTCCATACAAGAACCCAACACCCGTAGGGCCGTACATTTTATGCGCGCTAAAAGCTGCAAAATCAACATCTAGCGCATGAAAATCAACTGGAATATGTGGAACGGACTGGCATGCGTCAAGAACAAAAATTGCACCAACCTCATGCGCACGCTTACAAATCGGCGAAACGTCCGTAATAGCGCCAGTAACATTGCTAATATGCGTAACTGCAACGATTTTCGTGCGCTCGTCAACAATCGTGCTCAAATAATCCGCGTCCGCCCGCACTCGACCATCTTCACTTACATCGATCCAGCGAAGCTCTGCACCCAATCGAATCGCAAGCTCTTGGAACGGCAACAAAACAGAATGATGGTCTGAGCGAGAAACAACAATATTATCTCCCTCATTAATCACAAAATGTTGGCGCAAAGTTAAGTTATCTTCCGCAAAACCAGTGCGATTTAATCTAGCGTTAATCGTAGCGTTTCCAATAGAAGTGGCAAGAAGATTTAGAGCGCCCGTAGCACCAGGCGTAACAATAATCTCTTCGTTTCCTTCTTCACTACAAGCACCAACGAGTTTTGCAACTTTTGCACGTGCTTCTTCAAAGGCAACTGTCGAAAGCGCCGCCAACTCGTACGCCCCCCTATGCACGCCAGCATTAATAGTCTTATAAAATTCGCTCTCTGCATCGATTACAACCTGCGGCTTTTGAGCAGTAGCTGCAGAATCTAAGTAAATCAAGGGTTTTGAATGTACTTTGCGACCTAAAATTGGAAATTGAGATCTCAAATCTTCAAACTTGTGCATTAACACAGTATCTGTCTCAAGATTTTTATGATTAAACATTCAAAATCCCCTTTTAAGCAAATTTATACAACCTATACAATCAAATTTTATAAATCTTGTTCATAATTTAAAAGTCGCTCCCCCAAAACAAAGATTGAAGGAACGACTTTCAAAATTTAAATTTTAATAATTAGCGTTTTATGAACAGCTAATATCAATTAGAATCCAAACTCTGCAGCAGCCTGACGAAGAGTTTCCGCAGAACGCTTCAAAGCAGCAAGCTCGCGATCCGAAACTGGAGTGTTCAAGCGAGAGTTTACGCCATTACGGTTCAACAAAGTTGGAACGGACATGCAGACGTCTGAGATTCCATGGAAATCGTCAAGAAGAGAAGATACTGGCAAAATGCGGTTAGTATCGCGAAGAACGGCTTCAACAATATCAACACCAGACATAGCGATAGCGTAGTTTGTAGCGCCCTTACCGTTAATAATCTTGTAAGCTGCGTTCTTAACTTCTTGATGAATCTCTTCGCGCTTAGCTTCATCCAATGGCTCATGACCTGGAAGAGCATTCCACTCGCACATTGGAACACCACCAATAGTTGCAGAAGCCCAAAGAGGAACTTCGGAATCGCCATGCTCGCCAGCAATATAAGCGTGAACGTTCTTAACATTCACACCAGTGTGCTGAGCAATAAGGAAGCGCAAACGTGCAGAATCAAGGTTTGTACCCGATCCAAACATTTGATTAGCAGGAAGACCAGAAAGCTTCATAGAAACATGCGTAACAACGTCAACAGGATTTGTAATAAGCATGTAAATTGCGTTTGGAGCAACCTTAACAACATTAGGAATAATCGACTTCATAATATTGATAGTTGCACCTGCAAGCTCCAAACGAGTCTGACCAGGCTTTTGACGAGCGCCAGCAGTAATAACAACCATATCGGCATCGCGGCAAATTTCAACATCGTCGGAGCCAGCAATAGAAACAGCTGGGTAGAAGCTAGAACCGTGCTGCATATCGAGCACTTCTGCTTCAACACGTTCCTTAGCGATATCCTCAAGCACAATTTCACGAGCAACACCGCGCTGAGCAGCAGCAAACGCAAGCGTAGAACCTACTGCGCCAGCACCAATAATCGCAAGCTTTGTTGGCTTAACCTGAGAATTCACCATTAGAAAACCCCTTTTCCACAAAACAGAGTCAACCCTCTAGCTAATAAATAACTCAAAATATAAGGGCTGCTCTAACAATAGAGATATATGCATGAACAGTTTTTACTTTAATCACACCTAAGGAATTTCGCCTAAAACGCAATTTGCATAAGTTTTGACGCCATTGAATCTCCAACAAAAGCATCTAATTCTATGCCAGAATCCTTATATTCCACTGATTTTACAATGCCATTTTCTCTAACTTTAGATAGTAAAGATCCAGAATAATCACTGTAAGGAAGCTTAACTTTAACGTGAACATGTGGCGAAGGTAACAAATTTTCTACGCGTGCTTTTAGATGCTCAATATTTTCGCCACTTTGCGCAGAGACAATAAGAGAATCAGGATACAAAGATTTTAAGCGCAAACGCATTGGCTCTTGCATAACATCCGACTTATTAAACGCAATAATTTGCGCAATGTCTTCTACTCCATCAATTTGAGCTAAAACCTCGTTAACTGCCTCAATTTGAGAAACAGGGTCTGGGTGAGAACCGTCAACAACGTGCAAAATAACGTCTGCTTGGCCAACCTCTTCCAAAGTGGACTTAAACGCTTCTACTAGCTGAGTTGGCAGCCTTCGCACAAAACCAACCGTGTCTACAAGCGTGTACGCGCGACCATCTTTAGTTAAAGACTTTCGAACAGCAGTATCCAAAGTGGCAAAAAGCGCATTTTCTACAAGCTCCTTAGAGCCAGTAAGTCTATTTATAATCGAAGATTTTCCAGCGTTTGTATACCCCACTACCGCAACGGTTGGAATATCTTGACGACGCCTAGATCCACGCTTTGTCTCGCGAGTTGGTGCCATTAGCGCAATGTCGTGACGCAATTTTGAAATTCGATTCCTAATTGCACGCCTATCCATTTCGATTTTTGTTTCGCCAGGGCCTCTAGAGCCTATTCCAGCGTCTCCAGCAGCGCGTCCGCCAGCCTGCCTAGAAAGAGCAGCACCCCAACCTCTAAGTCGCGGAAGCATGTATTGAAGCTGAGCAAGCTCGACTTGCGCCTTTCCTTCCCTGCTTGTTGCATGTTGAGCGAAAATGTCTAAAATAACAGCTGTTCTGTCTACAACCTTGACTTTAGTAGCGTCTTCCAAAGCTCTTCTCTGGCTTGGTGGAAGATCGTCGTCTACAACAATCGTATCCGCATCGTTTTGAGCTACAACCGCTGCAAGCTCACGCGCTTTTCCAGAACCAACATACGTTGCTGCATCTGGTCTGTATCTTTGCTGCAACATGCCGTCGCACACTACTGCTCCAGCGGTTTTAGCAAGAGCCGCCAACTCTCTAAGAGACTCTTCTGCTTGGCTTAGAGTTCCGCGAGCGCTAGACCACACGCCTACTAAAACAACGCGTTCCAGCCTTAGTTTTCTATACTCTACTTCGGTTACGTCTTGTAATTCTCCAAGACCAGCAACTCGTTTTAACGCGTTTCTTGATTCACGCTCTTGCCAAGCTTCGTCGTTACTTTCTATGCTTGATCCAGCGTTTGCATCGTCTAGCAGAACTTCACTATGGCCTGAAAGAAAGTCTCTATGCTCATTTTTATGCTCGGGCATATTATTATCACCACTTGCCAAATCACTATTTGCTAAAGTATCTACCAAAACTATGCCCTTTGCTATTTTTCTTTAACTACTTACGTTAAATCCTTTATTAATACGCGATTTACAACGTTTGTTTTATTATTGTGAATCTAGAAGACATAATTTTTAACCAACACTAAAATGACTATTAACACTTTTAATAAAACCAAAAAGACGAGCAGCATTAATGCTACTAAAACAAACAAAAATGCTAAAGAATCTAAGACTAGCGGCGAACAGTATTTTTCCGCTAACCCAAATTCTTTAGACTTAAGACGAACTTTGCAAGTTGATTTGCGAGGCAAAGAAGTTAGCGTGCAAGTTTCTAACGGAGTTTTTAGCTCTTCTAAACTTGATTTAGGAACTGCAGTTCTTCTTAAACACGCTCCACAACCCCCAGAAAATGGGCGATTTTTCGATATCGGTTGCGGATGGGGCGCTATTAGTTTGGCTTTAGGTTTTGAATCCCCTAATGCGCAAATTTACGCAGTAGACGTTAACGAGCGCGCTCTAGAACTTACTAATATTAATGCCAAAAATGCTGGATTAAATAACATTCACACTTATCTTGTAGAAGATGCGCTAAAAGAAGATGAGCTAAAAGACATTGATCTTATTTGGTCTAATCCTCCAATCCGCGTTGGAAAAGACGTTTTGCACAATATTTTGCTCACGTGGCTTCCTCGCTTAAAAGTTGGTGGAGCTGCTTATTTGGTTGTTCAAAAGAATCTTGGCTCCGACTCCTTAATCCCCTGGCTTTCTAAAAATCTTGGTGAAGATTTTAGCGTTGAAAAATACGCAAGCTCTAAGGGATACAGGATTATAGAAGTCTTAAGAAAATAGTATTTAGCAGGATTTAATAGGATTTAATATGAATTTTGACTATCCTAGTGAACTGCCGATTTGTTACGCACGCAACCAGATTATTGAAGCTATTAAAGAATCGCAAGTTGTAATCGTATCTGGTCAAACGGGTTCTGGAAAAACCACTCAAATACCAAAGATGGCTTTGGAACTTGGCAGAGGCGGTCGCGGAAAGCAAATTGTTCACACACAACCCCGCCGACTTGCTGCACGCACGGTTGCAGAGCGAATCGCAAGCGAAATGGGTGTTAAGCTTGGCGAAGAAATCGGCTACCAAGTGCGTTTTAACGACGAAAGCTCATCCAAAACAAAGCTTCGCATAGTTACGGACGGTATTCTGCTTGCTCAAATTCAGCGCGACCCACTTCTTACTAGATACGACACTATTATTATTGACGAAGCTCACGAGCGCAGCCTAAACATTGATTTTTTGCTTGGATATTTAACAACTCTTTTGCCAAAGCGCAAAGACTTAAAGCTTATTATTACTTCTGCAACAATCGATTCTGCAAAGTTCAAAGACCATTTTGAGCAAGCTTTACATATTAAAGTTCCTGTTATAGAGGTTTCTGGGCGAACATACCCCGTGCGCGTACTTTACGAGCCGCTTGGAAGCGCACCTTCGCTTATGAAGCATGTTCCAGGTTTTGCAGATATTGCTATGGACGATGAAAACATTGAGCAAAGCCAATCTAACGAAAGCAATCGAGAAGATATTTGCGATGAAGACATTTCTTCTGCTGTAACTCGCGCATGCGCTCAACTTGTGATTCATTCAACACACACTCAAGGCGCGCGAGATATTATGGTTTTTGCTTCTGGCGAGCGCGATATTCGCGAGTTTGAAGCATCGTTGCGTTCTTATTTCGGTGCGCGCACAAGCGACATGAATCGCAGTGACGCCATTGAGATTGTTCCACTTTTTGCACGTCTTTCTTCTAAAGACCAGCATCGCGTTTTTGAGCATCACACGCATCAGCGCATTGTAATCGCCACTAATGTTGCAGAAACTTCTCTTACAGTGCCTTCAATTCGCTACGTTGTAGACCCTGGTTTTGCTAGAATTTCGCGATATTCTAAGTCTGCCAAAGTTCAGCGTCTTCCTATAGAACCTATTTCTCAAGCGAGTGCAGATCAGCGCTCTGGTCGTTGTGGGCGAATCGCAGACGGCATTGCTATTCGCTTGTATTCTAGGGAAGATTACGATACTCGCCCGCGCTTTACCGACCCCGAGATTTTGCGCACTTCACTTGGCGCTGTTGTTTTACACATGCTCTCTGTTGGTGTTGCTAAAACTGGCGAAGATATAACGAATTTTGGATTTATTGATCCTCCAGATATTAAGGCTGTGAGCGACGGTTTTAACGAGCTTAGCGAGCTTGGCGCAATAAGCAGAAAATCTGGTGTTATAAGTTTGACTCGCATCGGCCGCGAGCTTAGTCATATTCCAATTGACATTCGCCTTGGACGCATGATTATTGAAGCTGCGCGAAACACTACGCCTAATACTTTAGCTGCGATTCTTGTTATTGTTGCGTTTTTGAGTTTGCAAGATCCGCGCGAGCGCCCCGAAGAAAAGCGCGAGGAAGCCGATAGATTACACAATCGTTATGCAGACGAGTTAAGCGACTTTTTAACAGCATTGAATATTTGGGATCGCATATTCCAGGCGGATGGCGAAATCAGCAACAACGCGCTAAGGCGACTTTGCAAAGAGGAATTTTTCCACTTTTTACGCCTAAAACAGTGGAAAGATTTAGTTAATCAGCTTAAAGATTTATGCAAGGAGCTTCATTATAATGTTGGCGAAGCATTGCCACTTAAGCGCGCAAGCTTGCAAATCCGCCAATTGCCAAATAATCAACAAGCAGCTCACAGTCTTTGTTGCACTTGGGATTATCAAGGAATCCACGCTTCTATGCTTTCTGGCTTGCTTTCTATGATTGGCATGCAAGTTATTCGCGAGCCTAAGGCTTCGGATTTTGCAGGACTTCGCGGAACAGCCAAAATTCGTGCCATTAAGCGCGCTCAAAAAATGGCAAAAAACGATTATCAAGGCGCTAGAAGCACAAGGTTTGCAATCTTCCCATCTTCATCTGTTTCTAAAGCAACTCCTTCTTGGATTATGTGTACGGAATTAGTTGAAACTTCTAGACTTTGGGCAAGGTATTGCGCGCAAATAGACCCTGCTTGGGCGGAGTCTTTAGCTAAGAACCTTACTCGCGTAACATATTTAGATGCTCATTGGAGCGCAAGCAAAGGTGCAGCAATCGCTCAATCGAAAGTGCTTTTATACGGCTTGCCTATTGTGCAAAACCGCACTGTTCAATGGTCTAAAATCAATCCTTACGAATCTAGAATATTGATGATTCGTCAAGGCCTAGTCGAAGGAAACGTTCAACAGCGTTTTCCATTCAACGATTTTATCTCCTCAAATATTAACGTTTTGAACGATGCAGATAATCAAACAAATCGCACTAGGCAAGCAAGCGAAACTGTAAACGACGAGGATTTGTTTACTTTTTACGATAATAAACTTCCTCAAGAAGCTACGACCATTGCAGATTTGGCTAAATGGTGGAAAAATTATAGGCTTCAAGACCCGCATTTTCTTGATTTTAACCCAGATTGTGTTGAGCGCTTGCAATACGCAAATGACACTGATTTGGCAGACTACCCCGATACTTGGCATACGATTGGAACAGACGGCCAGAGAATTAATTTGCGCTTAAGCTACATTTACGATCCGCATAATCCTTTAGATGGCGTAACCGTACACGTTCCACTTCATGCGCTTTTGCGACTTAAGCCTCAAGAGTTTACTTGGAATGTGCCAGGCTTATTAGACGAGCTTATTATTGGCATGATTAAGTCTCTTCCTAAGACTTTGCGCGTGCAATTCGTGCCAGCTCCAGATACTGCGCATAAGATCCGCGAATGGATTGACGAAAACTACGATTATCTTCCAGGAATAAATGAGAACCCGCAAGAAGATTTTATTTGGCAAGACTTTAGCGAAGTCTTTACTAAAGCTGCGATTAGTGTTGTTGGAGCACAAATCCACCCAGAAGTTTTAAGCGAAGATCAGCTACAACGACTATCTCCTTATTTGCGCGTAACTTTTAGCGTTGAGCAAAAGAAAACTAATAAAAACAAACCTAATCAAAACAATTCGCATAATCAAAGCAACAAGCGCATTAAGCCTACTGTTTTAGGAACAGATAAGTCGCTAATAAGTCTTCAGCATCGATTTGCAAAATCAGCTCAAGAGTGTGCATTAAATGTTGTTAATAGCAAAGCGATTAAAGCTGCACAAGCTGGAAATGTTGTTGAGCGAGCAGATTTATTACACAAGTCTGGTGCAACTAATCTTTCTAGATCTCAAATGGTTTTGCAAGGCGCGCTTAACATGCTTATTTTAGACGATAAGCGCATTACATCTAGATGGCTAGGCAGCGAGGCTTTGCTACTTGCTTCTGCACCTTATAAGTCTTCTAAAGATTTGGCTCAAGATTTGCAAATGGCAGCTATTAAACGACTTATACCAAATACGCAAAAAATTACTAACGATGTTGAACTTAAAGAAGCCGTTGGCAATATTGCCGAAGTTTACGAAGACACGGTTTATAGCGTTGCACACAGTGTTATTGCTATTTTGGAACGATTTGCTAAAGTTGAGTCTGCTGTTAGCGGCAAAGCCGACTTGCCAATGCTTAGTGTTCTTCAATCGATTAAAGAACACGCATCTTCGCTTGTTTTTCCTGGATTCATTGCAAAAGCAGATTCTAGCGCACTTAGTTCAATAGAGCGCTACTTACATGCGGATTTGATTCGACTTAACAAAGCTAAGTTAGATAAAAATCGAGATGTTCAATGGGCTTGGCAGGCAGATGAAGCTCATAAGCTTGTACTAGAAGCTCAAAAGAGAGCAGAAAGCTTGCCTGCTGGGCCTAATAGAGATGAAGCTCAAGAAAAAGCTCAAAAACTAAAGTGGATGTGCGAAGAATTCTACGTTTCTCTTTGGGCGCAAGAGCTTGGAACAGCATACCCAATTAGTATTCAGCGTATGAAAAAGATTTGATAGCACGCAAGCAAAATAATACAAAAATGGCCACTAACCAATCAGCCAAACACGACTGCAAGATAGTGACCACTAACATATTGAGTAAATAATAATTACTCTTTAACCATAAGGCTACGAGCAATGTAAACTACTAAGCCAATAAAGGCTACAATAGCGCCCATCATAAGCAAGTTAGAATAACCTGCACCTAAGCCTTGGATTCCAGCAAAAGAGAATCCTTTTAGCAAGTTTCCGCCAAAGAATCCGCTGAAAATGGAAATACCGATTGATGCTGTAACATTCATAACTAAATCGTTCATACCGCATCCACGACCCGATTCTTCAACAGGCAATGCGCTAAGAACCGTTGAAACGATTGGCGAATACATAAGTCCGCAACCAGCGTAGTAGACGCATGCGCACAAAGTTAGAACAAGGAATCCGCAATTGATGAATACAGCAGCTCCAACCCATCCAAGAATCATAAGAACAGCAGCTATAATAATGCCAGCTTTACGTCCAATGAAACCGATAATTGTTCCAGAGCATGTTCCAAACACTGCTGCTACAACGAATGCCCATACAAGGTAGGAAGAAACTGCCTCAGTGCTCATATGGTACAAAGCTCCACCAATCACATTGTAAATTGGAGGCATGCAATAGTTAGTAAAGTAGAAGATGAAGATCAAAATAATGCCCGAAAGCCAACGCTTATTCTTAAAGAATGCAGGAGTTACAAACGGGTTCTTTGCCTTCATAATGTATCCAGCAAACACAACAAACAGCACGATGGATCCAAGCAACAATCCCCATGCCTTGTACGAGAAGAACAAAGTCAGCAATGCAACAGCAATACCAAACACTGTAAAGCCAAGCTTATCTATCTTTCCACCAATACCGTTCTTTGTAGGCAAGAACTTAACAAGAACTGGCAAGAACAGAATAGTAATTGCAGGAATCAAGAACAAATACTGCCAAGCAATAGAGCTAAGAGCACCAGCAGCAAAAACGCCAATAGAAGCAGAAAGCTGATAAGCAGCAGTAAAGAGTCCAAAGAAAATTACCTTAAGATCGTTGCGCAAATACTTAGTTGCAATAACAAGGAAGGAAGAACCTGCTACCTGCTCGCCAGCGGTTTGTAAAATACGCGCAATAATAACAGTCCACAAGTTTGGAGTGAAGAAGAAGTTTGCAATAAAACCAAACAACGATCCAACAAACAGTGTTACAAGTCCGATTGTTATGAGTCTACGAAGCGACACAAAGTCACCCAAAGAACCGTAAATAAAGCACACAATGCCTAAAACAATAATTGGCAAACTCGTAATAAGAGAAGCTTGATCAGGAGCGCCAACAGCTTTACCAATCTGATCGAATACCAGATTAAATCCTTGCAAACACAATGTTCCAAGAATAAAGGTTATAAGAAGTAAAATTAGCGAGTAAATCGCCACTTTGTCGCGGGTTTTTGGATCCTCGTATGGGTCTACCGCACTAGATTTTGCAATCTCAGTCATAATAATCCAATCAATTAATATTTTTAGTTTTTACATCGGCAAATAAGGCACATCGCATATTGCGGAAAATGTTGCGATTTGCGGCGTGTCGAACAACAAAAAGCGGAGTTAAAACGGAACTAAAACTCGTAAAATCCGCACTCAGCCAGCGATTTTTGCCAAACCAGAAATGCGCGTCATAAACTCGTTCAAGAATCGTGGAACGTCAACACCAACAGCAACTTGCATTGTCTTAACAGGGTCATTCAAGCGCGTAACGTCACCAATTGTGCGTCCACGAGTTGGGCCTTCAACATCAACTTGCATATTGATTGGAAGCGTTGTAACAAGTGTTGGATCCACAGCTACAGCCACTGCCAAAGGATCATGCAAACCGCATCCGCCAAGGTGTGGAGCCGTTGTCTCATATGCCTTAATGTAAAAGTCGGTCATATCTGCAAGGAACTTGCCAGCCTTTGTACCAAGGTCACGCCACTGCTTTGTCTCCTTGTAGGTAAGCAAAGTCTGTAAAGTAACATCCAAACCAATCATTGTTACTGGAGCACCAGAGCGGAATAGTACATCTGCAGCATCTGGGTCTTGAGATATATTCGCTTCGGTCCAAGCATTTACGTTTCCATGAATGGTAAGCGCTCCGCCCATAAGAACAATCTTTCCGATTTCGTCCTTGATTTCTGGAGCTTTCTTCAACGCAGCAGCGATATTTGTCATTGGTCCTGTTGGAACATACACCAAGTCCTTGCCATATTTCTTTACAGAATCGATAATAAAATCAACAGCTGATTCATCTTCTGCTTTGCGTGCAGAATCTGGAATCTCAACATCGCCAATTCCGTTATCTCCATGAATAAATGCAGAAATTGGAAGAACTTCAAAAGAATCTTTTTTGCTTGCGTGCGAAAGTCCCTTATAAACTTTTACTTCGGGATGCCCAAGTAAATCTGTGATTGCAAGCGCGTTACGAACACCTTGCTCCATTAAAACATTGCCATACGTGCCAGTTATGCCAATAAGCTCCATTTCTGGACTTCCAAGAGCATAAGATATAGCGAGAGTATCGTCAACACCAGTATCAAGATCAAGAATCAGCTTCTTCACTTGAGTTACCTCCCTTTGTGTATTTGGCATGATTTTACAGTCGTTGTAAATCATGGATTGCGCGAATATTTTCAAAATTATTCAAATGCAACCAAGCAAAAATTCTATTCTCATAATTTTGAAAATCAACATTACAATTGGATAATTTTAGATATATCATTGTTTCTTTATTGTGCAATAGTTTGCGATTTTTGTTATAAAATGTTTCAATCTTCAACAAAAGTTAAATTAAATAAACAAACGTTTAAATTATGCTTAGAAACTAGCATTCAAACATAAACATTCAGATATAACAATATGAAAAAATTTTGCGAAAAATGTTAAAAAATAATCAAAGAAAAACCTAAAAATAAATCGCGCGACACGCCACCACAGCACATCGCGCGATTTTAATAGTCAACACAAACTAAATTCGCAAATACGTTGCAAAACCTACAGTCTAGGCAAGTATTTCTCTAGCTCGTAAGGCGTTACTTGGCGACGATACTCTTCCCACTCTTTGTGCTTATTGCGCAAGAAGTATTCAAACGCATGCTCGCCAAGTACGCTAGCCACAAAATCAGACTTCTCCATAATCTTCAAAGCTTCATCCAAAGACTCAGGAAGAGGCTGAATGCCCATAGCTTGACGTTCAGCATCTGTAAGCTCCCAAACGTCGTCGCTAGTAGGATCGCACAAAGTCATTTGCTTTTCAATGCCATCTAAGCCAGCAGCCAACAAAACAGAGTATGCAAGATACGGATTCGCAACAGGGTCGAGCGCGCGAAACTCCATTCTGCAAGAATTACCTTTGCCAGGCTTATATTGTGGCACACGCAAAAGCGCGGAACGGTTGCTATGACCCCAGCAAACATAGCTAGGAGCTTCCGCTCCACCCCACAAGCGCTTGTAAGAATTAACGTATTGATCTGTAACAGCGCAAATTTCTGCAGCATGATGCAAAATACCAGCCGCAAATTGGCGAGCAATAAGCGACATATTAAACTCTTGCCCAGCCTCATAGAAAGCGTTTGAATCTCCTTCAAACAGGCTTAAATGCGTGTGCATACCAGAACCAGGCTGGTCGGTTAGCGGCTTAGGCATAAAGCTCGCATACATTCCGCGCTCAAGAGAAATCTCCTTAACAACAGTGCGGAAAGTCATAATGTTATCTGCAGTAGTAAGAGCGTCTGCATATCTTAAGTCAATCTCGTTTTGACCAGGACCGCCTTCGTGGTGAGAATACTCAACAGAAATACCCATCTGTTCAAGCATGCTCACGGCGCTACGACGAAAGTCCATTGCCGAACTTCTTGGAACGTGGTCAAAATACCCACCTTCATCAATAGGAACAGGTGTTTTAGACCAATCGTCTTGCGCTTCAAATAAGTAAAACTCAATTTCTGGATGAACGTAAAAAGTAAAGCCTTTTTCTTTAGCTTTTGCGAGCGCAGTTTTAAGAACGTGACGCGGATCTCCAAGAGACGGCTCCCCATCTGGCGTTAAAACGTCACAAAACATGCGCGCCGTGCCTTCTGGACCGCCATGCCATGGCAAAAGTTGGAAAGTCGAAGGATCTGGCTTAACAATCATGTCGTCTTCTAAAACGCGAGTCATGCCTTCAATCGCAGACCCATCAAAGCCAATACCCTCTTCAAACGCAGCTTCAAGCTCTGCTGGAGCAATAGCAACCGATTTAAGAGTTCCAAGTACATCCGTGAACCATAGTCTAATAAAACGGACATCACGCTCTTCAACCGTACGCAAAGCGAACTCTTGTTGTCTATCCATATCTACAGTCCAATCAGTATTCAAGTCTTATATTTTTCAACATGTTTTTAGAGCAAAACGCAATGACTATATTATCTCTTATATTTAGTTTTTATTTAGAAATATAGCAATGAATTTACTTACTTTTAATTTAGCGTATTTGCAAGATTAGGCTCACATTTTTTTGCCATATTTATAAAAAATCTCTTTAGCTTGCTCATCACTTAAATCATCCGTATAAGTAACCTCAATCCCAGACTCTTTAAGATCTTCAACTGTCGCATAACAAATCATAAGATCTTCCACACATCTAGCAGACATGGTAAGAACCATGGGAGGAATAGCATCCTGTACTTCTTTTTTATATTCGTAGACTTTTGCATCAATTTTATTAGCTCGATTCACCATTAAAATCGCTGGAATACCGCGAAAATACTCTGTGAATCGTTTAACAGATTTTTCTGGATTATCCTCGTCTAAATCGCATAAAACGGCGACTCCACCGTTCTCGTCACTAAAACATTTAGCTCTAATACCAGCCATTTTACAAAAAGCAGCAAGAAGCTCCCCTGGTTCCATAACAGTTAGAAACAGAGCACACTTGGCTTTTTTACCCAGCAAACCTTCCAAATCTTCTTCAAAGTTTGCTTGCTCAATTTTGTTTACAACATCATCGACAGAATCATGTTTTTGTTCATCGCTAAATTCTTTTTCAAATCCAAGTAACGCATCTTCAAGCTCTTTATCAGTAAAAGATGTGCGAACTTCTTTCGACTCTTTGGAATTAGAAGAATTATTGGAATTTTTCCCATTATTCGCAAAGTTTTTGTAGCTACTATCTTCACTCAAACCTTCATGATCTGCACACATTTTGTACCCCTAACTTATTAAACAGCTAGTTAACGCCACTTAAAAACACTTTAAGCATAATCTACGCGCTTGGCAAACAATTAGGACCAAACAATATTTTGATCTCTGCAAAAAGTGACGTATCTCGCTTAACTCTAAATCTATCTCCAAACGATAACACTTTTGCGCATCCTCTAGAATCAATCAAAGCAAGATTCATTTCGCAACAACCAGGATGTCTTGTAACAATATTTTCAAGCTCTTTTATACGTGACTTTTCTAATGCTTGCAAAGGAAGAACAATTGTAACAGGCTGAGCATCTTCCGCCTCTAAGCTTGGAACTTCAAACTCAGTTGCTCTTAAAGACACTGTTTCGTCTCGAACCTCTACCTGTCCCCTAATTCTCACAACTTGATCAATCGCAAGTTCTGCAGCAGATGACTCATAGACCTTACCAAAGAACATGCATTGTATTGAACTTTCCATGTCTTCAATAGTTACAATCGCCCAAGCATTACCTTTTTTAGATACTCGCCTGTCTACGCTAGTCACAAGGCCTGCAAGAGTTACCTGCTGATTTTCGCCCATAGTTTTAGCGCGATTTAAAAGCTGAGCAATCGACATTTCCCTAAGACCAGCCAACACAGCAGAAAGACCACTCAAAGGATGATCCGAAACGTAAAGCCCAAGCATTTCTCGCTCAAAGTTTAGCTTCGTTTTTTTATCCCATTCTTCAACATCTGGAATGTTGATTTGAGCATCTCCAAGATCACTATCGGAATCATCAAGATCAGCAAAAAGATCAAACTGACCACCTGCCTGTCTGCGCTTAATAGAAATAACAGAGTCAATTAGTGGTTCACAAATTTCAAAAATAGCTCTTCTACAAGGATTAATTGAATCGAAAGCACCAGATTTAATAAGAGATTCAACAAGTCTACGATTCAAAGCGGCAAAAGATACACGGTTTACAAAATCCTTAAAATCAATAAACTTTCCGCGCTCGCTTTCCCTTTCGCTAATAATATCGTTAACGGCTTTATCACCAACATTCCTAACAGCTCCAAGTCCAAAACGAACTACATCTCCAACTGCAGAATATTCAAGAACAGACTCGTTAATATCTGGCTGCAAAACACGAATACCCATACGTCGAGCTTCACCCAAGTAGAGCGCTGTCTTATCCTTATTCGTGCGCTCGTTTTGAAGCAATGCAGCCATAAACTCCACAGGATAATGCGTTTTCAAATACGCAGTCCAATAAGAAATCAAACCGTATGCGGCTGAATGAGCCTTGTTAAACGCGTAACCAGAAAAAGGAACCAGAACATCCCAAACAGCTTGTGCAGCTTCTTCTGAATAACCATGTTCTTTCATGCCTTTAAAGAACGGGATTTTTTCTTTAGCCAACACTTCTGGCTTCTTTTTACCCATTGCTCGACGCAAAACATCTGCTTTACCAAGACTATACCCAGCTAAAATACGCGCAGCTGACTGCACCTGCTCCTGGTAAACAATCAAACCATATGTTTCGCCAAGAACATCTTTTAGCGGCTCAGCAACTTCAGGATGGATAGGCGTTATCTCTTGTAAACCATTCTTACGCTTGGCGTAGTTAGTGTGAGAATCCATATCCATAGGGCCTGGTCTATAAAGTGCAATCAAAGCCGATATATCGTTAAAGTTATCTGGCTTAAGTGTGCGCAGAAGGGCACGCATACCGTCGGAATCAAGCTGGAAGACTCCTAAAGTGTCTCCCCTAGCAAGAAGCTGATATGTTTCCTTATCGTCAAGCGGAATTTTAGTGTAGTCAATAGGCTCTTTACCATTATGCTCAACATTTTTAAGCGTATCCCTAATAACTGTTAAGTTGGAAAGACCCAAAAAGTCCATTTTCACTAAGCCCAACGTTTCGCAAGTATGATACTCGAACGTTGTTGTTATTGTTCCATCAGTACGCTCCAAAAGAGGCGAAGTATCAGTAATCGGCTCCGAGCCCATGATTGTTGCGCAAGCGTGAACACCAGTTTGGCGGATCAAGCCTTCGATACCTTTTGCCTCTTCGGTAATTCGCTTCGTATCTGGATCAGTGTCATACATTTCGCGAAACTCGCGCGCCTCCGCGTATCTCTTTGATTTTTCATCAAAAATATCGTGGAAACTCATATCTTTTCCGTTTTTTGGAGGAGGCAGAATTTTTGTAATTTTTTCTCCAACGGAAAACTCGTAGCCCATTATTCGAGCTGAATCCTTCAATGCTTGCTTTGTTTTAATCGTTCCATAAATCACGCATTGAGCTACTTTATCTCTTCCATATTTTTCACCGACGTATTCCAAAACTTTGGCTCTACCATCTGGGTCAAAGTCAACATCAATATCTGGTAAAGATACTCTCTCTGGGTTTAGGAATCGTTCAAAAATCAGACCATGCTTCATTGGGTCAAGCTCAGTAATTCCCATAGCATACGCAACCATTGCGCCTGCTGCAGAACCACGTCCAGGACCAACCATAACACCATGTGCTTTTGCCCAATTTATGTAGTCCGCAACAACTAGGAAGTATCCGCAGAACTGCATTTGACATATAACACCACACTCGTAGTCTGCTTGTTTTAAGACTTCCATAGGAACATTGTTGTTATATCTACGCTCTAATCCTTCTTCAACTTTTTTAAGGAATAGCGAAGTCTCATCCCAACCTTCAGGGCAATCAAATTGCGGCATAAAAGCGCCATCTTCACCATCGTCGAACATAACGTTACAACGACGGGCAATTTCTAGCGTATTGTCACAAGCCTCTGGAAACTCTTTAAACAATTCACGCATCTGCTCGGCAGATTTTAAATAGTATCCAGAGCCATCAAACTTAAAACGGTCTGGATCATCCAAGCGCGATCCTGAATTAATGCATAGCATTGCATCTTGCGCTTCGCGATCTTCTTCGTGCACGTAATGCAAATCGTTTGTAGCAAGAAGAGGCGCATTAAGACGCTTAGCAATCTCAAGCAAATCTTTAGTAACGCGCGTTTCGATAGAAAGCCCATGATTCATTAATTCTATAAAGAAATTATCGCGCCCAAAAATATCCTGAAACTCGCCTGCAGCGCGTAAAGCCTCATCAAATTGACCTAAACGAAGACGCGTTTGGATAATACCAGATGGGCATCCAGAAGACGCTATAACCCCTTTAGAATACCTTGATAACACATCTTTATCCATTCGAGGGTATCGCATTACGCGACCTTCTAAATTAGCTATAGAAGACGCTTTGAGTAGATTTGTTAAGCCTTCATCATTTTCAGCCCACATTGTCATGTGCGTAATCAAACCGCCGCCAGAAACATCGTCGCTTCTTTGCGCTTCAGTTCCCCAATGCACTCTGCTCTTGTCTTGTCTGGCTGTTTCAGGAGTCACATAAGCTTCGATTCCAATAATCGGCTTAATTCCAGCTTTTACAGCAGTACTCCACATTTCGTATGCACCATGCATATTTCCGTGATCTGTAATAGCCACAGCTGGCATACCTAATTCTTTTGCACGTGCAACTAGGTCTGGTATCTTCGAAGCACCATCCAAAAGCGAATAATGTGTGTGATTATGTAAGTGTACGAAGTTTGTTTCCAACCTAGCCATAGTGGCTATTCTATAGATGCAATATGACCTGTTTTACTAAATAACTCTACTTTTACAATTCTTGTATGGCGTGTAAAGCGTGTTGCAAATCTAACGGATACTTCGATTCAACTTTAATAAGTTCTCCCGTTCGAGGATGCTTAAATTTTAGACTCATTGCATGAAGCCACTGTCTAGAAAGCCCTAATTTTTCACTTAATTGAGGATTTGCGCCATACATAGGATCGCCCACTACCGGATGTCCTATTGACGAAAAATGCACACGAATTTGGTGTGTTCTGCCAGTTTCCAGATTGACTTTCACTAAAGTCGCTCCCTTAAAACGCTCTATAACATCCCAATGCGTAATTGCAGACTTACCTGATTTAGTTATTGTAAAACGAAAATCTGAAACTTTTGCTCGCCCAATTGGTGCATCAATTGTAGCTTTATTTTGTTTAAGATTTCCTTGGACTAAAGCGTGATATATTTTCTTCACACTATGATTTGCGAACTGTTTTTTCATTTCTTCATACGCAAAATCTGTTTTGCAAACCAGCATTAATCCGCTTGTTCCAACGTCTAATCTGCTTACGATTCCTTTTCGTGATTCATCGCACACGGTTGTTTTTATTTCAACACCGCTTGCTTCTAGACATTCTGGCACTGTTGGGCCATCCCAGCCTTTTGCTGAATGCGCTGCAACTCCAACAGGCTTATCTACTACGACAATATCTTCATCGTTATAAACTATTGGAATATCGCATATAGTGGATTTGCTAGTTGACTTTTGTTTTTGATCCTCAACTTCCTCTTGATTTATAACAATCGCATCTCCATCTTGCAAAGTGGAGGATTTTTGTGATTTTTTATCTAAGATTTTTGCTTTGCCACTATCGATTAGCGATATTGCGTTTGCACGCGATACTCCCATAAGTTTCGACAAGCATACGTCGAACCTGCATCCAGCAAATTGACTCGTAACTGTAAAACGAATATCACTCATCAGCGCGCTCTATAAGAGGAATCCCAATCAAAATGAGGCATATAACTGCAATTCCTGCAAACATAAGCTCAATATCTGCAACATTCCCAACGGACCATCCGTAGTTTATAAAATCTACGACTTTTCCGTTCAAAAAGCATTGAGCATATTGCGCTCTATCAATAAGATTTCCAAAAGCTCCAGCAAAAGCTAAAGCAAGCGCAATAGTCCAATATAAAGATTTTGTGTGCTTAATAACCGCAATCATAGCAGCGCATGCAACGCAAGCTAACACGCTAATAACCCAAGTAAAAGAAGAGCCTAAGCCAAAAGATGCTCCAGGATTCCTAACAAGAGTAAAAGAGAGCAAATGTGGAAGAATATCAATGTTTTTTCCTCCACTAAGCGCTGCTAATGCCCAAACTTTGGTTATGCGGTCTAAAACCACTCCAATAAAAGCAATCAGTGCAAAAACGGCTGCGCGATTACGCAGCCGTTCTACACGCATATCACAATGCGTCAATGTATTTTTCCAATCTAACTGGATTTAGTATAACTACTTTTGATCCTGTTGGTCCTGATTTTCCATAGAACTGTAAGTGTTCTCATCGGAAACTTGAGCAACAAGCTGACCAAGGAAGTCAGTCAAGCGAGTACGATACTCAGTTTCAAACTGCTTGAGGCTTTGAATGTTTCCTTCAATAACCTTAGTCTGCTTTTCAAGATTCTCACGTACCTGGCGAGCGTAAGCATCTGCAGCAGTACGAGTAGTGGAATCGTAATCCGCTGCTCTATGCTGAACTTCAGACTCATATTGATCAGCCTGATCGTGAGTTTGCTTAGAATAATCATCTGCAGCCTGACGAACCTTACCAGAATAAGCATCTGCCTCGTTGTGCGCGCGAGCAGCATAAGCGTCTGCATCGCTACGAGTACGAACGGAGTAATCATCCGCATCTCCACGAGTCTGCTTATTGTATTCATCAGCTTCGCTACGAGTACGATTAGAATAATCGTCTGCCTTAGTAACGATCTCGTTATATCGAGCTTGGCTTTCTTCGACTATCTGAGTTGCCTTAGCCTTGCCCTTATCTACATACTGATCGTGCAATTGCATTGCAAGAGTCAACATTGCTGTAGCGCGTTCTGGCTCAGAACCGCCCACTTCTGCACCAGCACCTGCAATCTTTTGCAAGCTACCTGTTTCCGTGCTTGGCTCCATCTTAGCAACCTGATCACGAAGCTGCTCTTCGCGCTTATGAGATTCTTCAAGTTGACGAGACAAATCCTGAACCTTTGCATTTTCCTGCTGTGTTACAACAAGCTGTTGACGGACTTCTTCCAATTCGCGACCCAAATTCTCGCTACTTGCTCTAAAGTCATCGCGTTCGCGAGTAACGTTTTCAAGCTCTTCATGAACTTTCTTATCAGCGTCTGCCTTAGCATTATCAGCATTTGCAGCCTGTGCTGTGAGCTGATCTACCTGAGCACCTAAACCATCCAGCTGCTCTTTGAGCTGCTGATTCTGCTCGCTCAATGCACGATTATTTTCTTCAGCTTCCTTAAGCTTTGCTGCAAGATCATTGTCATTCTTGTTCGCGCTGCTGGATGCTTCACGTAAATCATTATTTTCTTTTGTTAAAGATTCAACTTGCTTTGTCAAATCAGAAATCTTATTGTTCAAGCTAGCAACATCGGCGCCAAGAGACTGCGTGGAAGCTCCAAGCCCCTGCACTGCCTGCTGACCAAGCGCTTCTATTGTTTCTGTAACCTGATCCAAAAAGTCATCAACTTCGTCAACATCATAGCCTCCCTTGAATCGAACGATTTGGAAGGTATGCTCGCGAATGTCTTTAGGCGTTAACAGAGCCATAATGCATTACACCTCACTTTTGGGCGCGCAGCCCTTTTGATATATCTATTCGATGCTATCACGTCTATAGAAAAAATTGTGTAAAAAGCGATTATTTTTTTACGAAATCTACCAATATTTTTCTAAATTAATAACTATCGTGTCGCTTCATTAAAAATTGTGATTAATAAGCATCAGTAAAGCATATTCAAAAACATTTGTAAAACTAGTAACAAAAAGTACACTACCATAAAACTCACGTCTAAACTTATGCTACCTAATCTTGCTGGTGGTATAAATTTTCGCGCAAATCTTAAAAGTGGTTCTGTCATAAAATATATGATTTGAGTGAATTTTTGCAAAATCGCATTTGGTTTAAAAGAATGGAATATAAACGGAATCCAATCTAAAACTGCGCGAATAAACAGTATTACTAGATAAGCGTTTATGAAAATATTCAAAATTAGTATTAAGCGTATTACAAAATTCATTAAGATTTTCCTTTAAACTATTTTCAATAATTTTACACAATAGCTAAGTTAATCGTAAACCAAAATATAAGTACAGAATAAGTATAAATTTAAGGCAGATACCTAAAAGATATCTGCCTTAAATACAAGTTAAGCGTAGCAATCGAATGTTCGGTCGCTGGCGACTAGTCTCATGTTATTTAGCTTTAGGAGAATAAGTCGCGAGCAGATCCGCCATTAGGAGCATCTTCAACTTTTATATTTACTTGAGAAGGGCTTAAAAGGAAGACTCTAGGAGTTACTCTTTCTATAGATCCGCGAACACCAAACACAACGCCAGCAGAAAAATCAACTATGCGATATGCAACGGATTCACTAACACCTGTAAGATTCAAGACTACTGGTGTTCCATCTCTTAAAGCTCTTCCAACTAATTGCGCATCCTCATAAGATTTTGGATGAATCGTAGTAATGCGACTCATACGACCTGCATTAGATCGAGTAGAAGCACCATTACCAGATTGTGCAACATCACCATTATGAAGGCTCATAGGAGCAACACTGTGGTCGTTGTCAAACGAAGTATCCTGTGTTTGAGAATCAACGAAATCATCGTCGTCCTGAACATCACTCATGCCTACATAAGACATCATGTTCTTCATAAAACCAGCCATTAAGATGCCCTCCCCTAGTTATGCTTAACGCAGAAAATCAGGAATATCCAGCTCGTCTGGTTCGTCTTGAGGCTTCACTTGAGTAGCCTGTGTTTGATATTGCTTAACTGGATCAACAGAATCAAACATAGAAGAAACAGGTTCCGCGGTTTCAACAGTGTCCACAGGCTTAGAAGGAGCAGTAGTAGTGGAATGAGCTGGAGCCACAGGATCGACTCCTGCCTGCATATCTACGAAAGCACCTGCTTTGCTGTCTTCAGACTTAGGATGAGAATCGAAACCAGCTGCAATAACAGTAACACGAACCTCATCTCCATAAGAATCGTCCAAAGAAAGACCCCAAATAATCTGCGCTTCTGGATGTATTGCCTTACGAACAAGCTCTGTTGCAGCACTTGCTTCTTGAAGCTTCAAATCACTTGGACCAGCAATATTTATCAAAGCACCATGAGCACCTTCAATGCTTTCTTCAAGCAATGGAGAGCTAATAGCAATTTCTGCAGCTTGCGTAGCTCTGTCTTCACCCTTCGCTGCACCAATACCAAATAGCGCAGTTCCTGCACCGCGAAGAACAGCGGTAACATCAGAGAAATCAACATGAATATAAGAATTCATGGTAATCAAATCTGTAATACCCTGAACGCCTGCAAGCAATGCGGTATCTGCAGTCTTAAAAGCTTCAATAATTCCGATGGTTCGATCTGAAATTTCCAACAAACGATCGTTTGGAATCACAATCAAAGCGTCGACTTCTTTACGAAGATTCTCAATACCAAGTTTTGCTGATGCAGCACGCTGAGGTCCTTCAAAACCGAATGGACGCGTAACTACTGCGATTGTCAAAGCACCTTGCTGGTGTGCGGCGCGCGCAACAATAGGGCTTGCACCCGTACCAGTTCCACCGCCTTCTCCGCAAGTTACGAACACCATATCGGCGCCCTTTAATGCTTCTTCAATGTCAGATTGATGATCTTGAGCAGCTTTAGCGCCTTTTTCTGGATCAGCACCTGCTCCTAATCCTCGACTCGAAGCGTCAGATAATGAAATCTTCACGTCAGCATCAGAACGCAACAAATCCTTGGCATCAGTGTTAATAGCCACAAATTCTACGTTCTGCAAACCCTCGGTGATCATTCGGTTGACGGCGTTACCACCGGCTCCACCGACGCCGACTACCTTGATTATGGTTTTGTCGTTGAAATTGTCAGTCTGGGCAATYTATATACTCAAAAACCCTAGAAAACACTAGTAAAACCTAGTAACTTGCATCCATTGGATCATCGCCAAACAACTCCTCACGCTCACTATGAGATGTTATTCGAGAATCCAACCACCCATATGGCAAATGAACTTTTTTTGCAAAACGAACTCGCCCACGCGGCGTGTCTAAAACTTGCTCAGGAAGCTTTAGCGAAGAATCTAACGCATCAATATTACGCTGGACATCCTCAATAGACTCACATTCCATAAAATTCTTACGAGTTCCACCTCCAACAGGGAACCCCTTTAAATACCAAGCAATATGCTTGCGCAAGTCATGAACAGCCATTCGCTCGTCGCCATCATAAAACTCGACTAAAAGCTCAAGATGTCTTAAAATCACCTTGCAAACTTGCCCAAGACTTGGATTAACGCGATCGTCGCTTCCATTGCAAGCAGAACGAATATCAGCAAAAATCCAAGGACGCCCCTGGCATCCGCGGCCAATAGCAACGCCTGCGCATCCTGTTTCTTTAAACATTGCAAGAGCGTCATCCGCACCCCAAATATCGCCATTACCAAAAACAGGAATATCCAAAGCATCTACAAGCTCAGCAATACGGCTCCAATCAGAATGACCACCATAATATTCTGCAGTGGTACGCGCGTGCAAAGTTACAGCAGCACATCCTTCTTCTTGCGCAATATGACCAGCTTGCATAAAAGTCTCGTGATTTTCGTCAATACCAACGCGGAATTTAGCTGTAACAGGAATTCCTGCTGGATCACAAACAGAAACAACACGATGCAAAATCTCCTGAAGCAAATCTGTTTTCCAAGGAAGAGCAGAACCGCCGCCGCGCCTTGTAACTTTAGGAACTGGGCATCCAAAGTTTAAGTCAACGTGATCCGCCATGTTCTCATCAACAACAATTCGAGCAGCAAGCTCTACAATAGAAGGATCTACTCCGTAAAGTTGCAAAGAACGCACTTTTTCGTTAGGCGCAAAACGGCATAAACGCAAGGCTTTAGGATTCCTTGCAACTAATGCGCGAGCTGTAATCATTTCTGCTACGTAAAGCCCGTCCGGACCATATTCGCGGCAAATCACTCTAAAAGGCCAGTTAGTAATACCAGCCATTGGAGATAAAACAACAGGAGTTGCAATATGAATTTTCCCTAAATCTACTGGTTTAATAGAAAAATCCATATTGCTTTAACTCCATTCACTTTAATATATTTTGTTTTTGTTTATTAGCGATTTTTCACTATACGCGTATTAATACAAGCCGCCAGCCTGAGCAATCTTTACAGGCTGCGATTCATCAACACCGTTTTCTTTAGAAACATCCACACCACCGTCTGCAGCGCGAGTACCAACAATCTCTACAGGACCTTGCGGATACTTAACGCGCTTTTCGTTAATGCGGCTTGCTACGTAATCTGCAACCTTGTCTAAGGAAACGCGCTCTTGTTGCATAGTGTCGCGCTCGCGGATCGTTACAGCATGATCTTCCAAAGTATCAAAATCAACTGTTACACACAAAGGAGTACCAATTTCATCCTCACGACGATAGCGGCGACCAATAGCACCAGACTCATCGTAATCAATAACCCAATCGTGCTGGCGCAAATCCGCAGCCAAATCTTGAGCAACAGCCTGCAATTCTGGCTTCTTGCTCAAAGGCAAAACTGCAGCTTTAACAGGAGCCAAGCGAGGGTCAAGTCTAAGAACAGTACGCTTGTCAACTCCGCCCTTAGTGTTTGGAGCTTCGTCAACGTCGTAAGCATCAACCAAGAATGCCATAAGCGAACGCGTAAGACCAGCAGCAGGCTCAATAACGTAAGGCACATACTTTTCGCCAGTAGCCTGATTGAAGTAGCTCAAATCCTCGCCAGAATGCTTAGCGTGAGCAGACAAATCGTAGTCGGTACGGTTTGCAATACCTTCAAGCTCTCCCCAGTCAGATCCTTGGAAGCCGAATTTGTATTCAATATCTACAGTGCGCTTGGAATAATGGCTTAACTTCTCTTTAGGATGCTCATACATACGCAAATTTTCAGGCTTTACACCCAAATCAACATACCAATTTACGCGTGTATCAATCCAATATTGATGCCAAGCTTCGTCTGTTCCAGGCTCTACGAAGAACTCCATTTCCATTTGCTCAAACTCGCGAGTGCGGAAGATGAAGTTTCCAGGAGTGATTTCATTACGGAAAGACTTACCAATATTCGCAATGCCAAATGGTGGCTTTTGGCGTGTAGCAGTCATAACGTTCTTAAAGTCAACAAAAATGCCTTGAGCTGTTTCTGGGCGCAAGTAGTGCAAGCTGTTTTCGTCTTCAACTGGTCCTAAATGCGTGCGAAGCATCATGTTGAAATCGCGAGGCTCCGTCCAGTTTCCGCGAGTGCCGCAATCTGGGCAAGCAATGTCTTTCAAGCCATTTTCTGGCATTTTGTCGCCGTGCTTTTCGGCATAGGATTCTTCGAGCTTATCTGCACGATGACGCTTATGGCAATTCAAGCACTCAATCAAAGGATCATTGAACACAGAAACGTGACCAGACGCAACCCAAACTTGGGAAGGCAAAATAACAGAAGTATCCACTCCAACAACATCGCCACGCGTAGTGACCATATAACGCCACCATTCGCGCTTAATATTGTCTTTTAACGCAACGCCCAAAGGACCATAATCCCAAGCAGAACGCGTACCACCATAAATCTCGCCAGCTGGGAACACAAATCCTCGACGCTTAGCCAAGGATACGACTTCATCAAGCTTTGAAACAGCCACAATACACCTTTTTCGTAAATCTAGAAAATTTGGGTGAAAACGGTGTTTATTATAGAAAAACCCTGTGACGCTAAAGCAACATATATAAGTATCATATATAAGCTAAACGAATACAATAAAGTATAAGCATAATTTTGCAACACATATTTTTCACTTTGAGAGGATTTAAAATGAGCGAAAACACTGATAACAATACTTGCGATACTTGCAATAACAAGAATTGCCACAAAACTAATACAGTTGCAGCATTATGCATTGCTCCTAGCGGAGTTGGCGAAGAACTTAGCGAATACGTAGCAGATTGCGTTAAAGTGATTCGTGATTCTGGCTTAAAAAACGAAACAAACGCAATGTTTACAAACATCGAAGGCGAATTCGACGACGTTATGCGCGTTGTAAAAGACGCAACTATGGTTCTTGTTGAAAAAGGCTATCGCACAGGCGTTATTTTAAAACTAGACATTCGCCCTGGTTTTAGCGATCAAATCGACGCAAAAGCTGCTCTTGTAGACAAGATTCTTGAAGAACGAAATAAAGAAAAATAAAACTAAAATCAAAT
>QWCD01000071.1_pt1 | contig 33391 bp, 26 predicted proteins | sample 1972461 | NCBI WGS metagenome assembly QWCD01 (sample SAMN09866717, study PRJNA288562) | Human vaginal metagenome isolate term4_vaginal, whole genome shotgun... | isolation source: vagina | host: Homo sapiens | place: USA: California | reverse complement strand
AACAACACCAGAAAATTTAAAAAAATTAACACCTGAAATATTAAAAGAATTGCCAATCATGTCAGATAAATTATTTGACAACTATAGCGATTTAATTAATTTTGCAATTCAAGCAAAAAGATTATACAACGCGGACCCTACATTAAACGTTTTGGGAATAGATGAAATACCTTCGGCTATCAATGTTATGGCAACATCAATCATTGGTAGTGATATCAATAAAAACTATGTAAACCCAGATGATAATTGTCCAACAACTGGTGGCTACAATTATGACAATTTTATTGAAAAACCTGATAGCCCGCAAGCGAAATTATTTAAAAAAGTTTCTTCTATTATTTTAAAGGGTATTCAAGAAGGTGCCGTTTGAGTAGCTAAACAAGGTGTTTGAGGAACGGGCATTTTTACCACCTATAAATTAGCAATGGTTATTACTTCAACCGCTGCTTATCATTACACTTTTGTTAGTGAAAATGGAAAAAATAACAATTATACAATCAAGCAGGCAAACAGAGTGTTAAATCCAAACACAACAATTGAAATATTAAACGATACTCCCAAAAATAATGAAAAATGATTATTGAAATTTAAACAATTGAATGATAAATATTCGAATACAATTTGAACAGCAGATGCTAGTGAAAAAGATATAAAAGATGCCGAACAAAATCCTAGATATATTAAAAAAATATCTTCTTTATCAACAAAAGAAGCTAAAAAATTACAAAGCAAGGCAGGATTTATTGTTTCTGGACCTGAATATTCATACAACAAAATTGAAGATAAAATCGAATTAAAAATCGGAAATAAAATAACTAAATTTCAAGGAATTTATTTAGGAAAATTCTTTAACAATGACAATAACGAATATTTCTTTATTGACAAAAAAGATGTAGAGGTCAATGTATTAAATGCTAATAATTTTATTAATCAAGAAGATGTAGATATAATATCGCCCCCTTATTCATATTCAGAAAATGAAAAATATAGAGGAATCATTCTTCAAGGTCCTTCTGTAATTCCGGTTCATGCAAATAAAAGAGAAGATAAAGCAACTAAATTATTTATTAATTGAATGTATACACAACCATTGAATAATTTAGAGCTTTATAAAGTTGATAGTAAGGGTAAAAAGATAAATGTTCAAAGATTCCCCGATGGTACAAAAGCAATAGACGCTTTTAATATCTTTAGTGGTTATATTTCTCCTACAAATAAATATCTAAGCCAAGATGCAAAGAACGTAACAAAAAATATTGCCGAAGAAATAGCGTTCACAAACTTTAAACACTTAATCAAAGAAGGATCAATATACAAACCTGCCGATGATGTTGCAACTAGAAGAAGTGGTCAATTAAGAGATGCAATAAAGCAAGCAGCTAGATCAATATTGAGTGATGCCAATGTTTTAAAAATTTTTGATTACAATGAATTTATTAATAAAATTAAGCTTTTGTTCCAAGAATAATATTAAAAAATTCGCTTAGTTGCGAATTTTTTTGTTTAATAAAAGAAATTTGTTAAAATACTCTTTGATTTTATTGAAAATTTTTGTAGTTTGCGAATAAAAAACAGAAAATTTCAGCTTGCAGGAGATTTCATTATAACTAATAGATATAAAACATTGAGGATTGGTTTTTAATGCTATCTTAGCAATATGTTTTATATATTTGTCTTGTTTGTTTTCAAAAACTGTTAATTGATCAATTTCAATACGAGATATTGATTTTTGAATACTTAATTTGTCTTTAAAATGAACTAAATTTGCAATACTACATTCAATTTCAAATTCTTTATAAGTTAAGAATTTTAATTTCAATTCTTTTTCAATGTCAAAAATATCAATTTGCTGAGTTTCAAAATAATTTAACATTTCATTAATATAAAAAAATGTCTTAAATGAATCTCTATAATTATACTCAGCGCTTAAAAATGAAATATCATTATTATCAACATACAAAACGTTTTCATTGTCATTTAAAACAATGTCTTGTTGTTGCAAAACAAAACTATATTCTATGTCAAACATTTCGCATACTTTTATTAAAATAGGAGTGGGATAAAGTTGGTTTATATAAACTTTATTTATTTTAAAAAAATTATCATTTATTAGCATTGAGTTAAAGAATGTGTTTTGAAATTTAATATATAATGCAACTAAATGTTCATTTAAAATTTGTTTAAAATCATAATTAAATAATTTTTTATATGCTAAATAATATTTAACTTCTTGATTTATAAAAAATCTACCGAAATAATTAAACTGCATGCCCCTAGTTAAAAAAGTTTTAGAAACTCTAAAAATTGTATCATTAGTGAATCTTTGTTTATTAATAAATTTATATCCTAAATCATCAAAACCCATAATCTTCTTAATTAATTCAAAATTATATTGATATTTGTTAATTATTAAATTAAGGATTGAATTATGATATTTAGTTACTCTATTTGAAGTAATTTGGTTTAAATAATCATTAAGCAACATCTTAGTATCTAAATATATTGGCTCATCATTTAAAAATTGGTATTCATTTTCATTGAGGTTGAAATTATTAAAATCAAAAAAATTCATCTCTTGATTATTTTTAAAAATAGTTTGAATTTTGCATGATTTACTGTCAAAAAAGGAAAAATATATTGCTAAGTCCAAAGCATTTAATTTCTTGAAAGAAAATTCTAAGAATGAAAACGGAACTCCTAAATGATTCTTATGTAAAAAATAAACATTTATACCTCTGGATTTTAAATAATAAGTTACGTATTGGCTCATTTTTTTTCAATATTCATTGTCATATGCCAATATAACACTTTTAATTTGTGGCATTTGTTTTAAAACATAAAAGCTTAATTTAAGTGCAAAAGATTTTAAATTTTGTTTATTTTGAATTAAATCATTCTTAAATATTAATAAATTTTTAGTTCCATAGGCCATATATCTCTCCAAATTTTTTATTGACTTTGTTTAAATATTATATTTGCAAACTAAAAAATATCAATAAAAAATACCGCAAATGCGATATTTTTTATTACAGTTTTTTTATAAACCTTTTTTTATTAATCCGTCTAGACCACCAATTATGCCATATACACCCAATATCATTATAATAATCAAAGAAATTAATACAAATCCTATACCAATATAAATAAATACTTTTTTAATTTTACTTTTCTTTTGATATTTCGATAATTTTACTAATTGAACATTAATGTCTTTTTCCATAATTCTATCCTTTTGTTGCATTTCCTTGTCTTGAAATTGCATTCATAATTCTCTTCTTTAATATGAAGTAAATTATAAACATTGGGAGAATTGCAATTACAGTTGCAGCCATTCTTATTGATGTATAAACAATTTGAATTTCTGATTCTTGTGATTTACCAGTAGTAAATACTCATAGGTTTAAAGGTTTTCAAGGTGAACCTAATGTTTTAAATATTAATGCAGGTCATGTATATGAGTTCCATGATGCAAATGCTGTAAGAATGCAAACTGTTCAGGTTGTTGCTGAAACCATTGGCATTGCTATTTTAAAGAAGTATTTGATTCCATTTGCGCCATCTAGCATTGATGATTCTTTAACACTGTTTGGGATTGCTTCAAATGCATTTTTATACATATATCCAAAGAATATTGAAGCGGCAAACGGCATAACTAATGCAAAGAATTGACCTCATCCAATAGTTCAACCCAATGCTACAACTAACCGGTATTGACCACTTAGTAAGGCGACTTCCGGCAATATCATTAGCGATATAAAGAAGATAAAGAACGAATTCTTTCCCCTTCAGTTTCTTAATGATAGTGCATATCCTAATGTAATCGAAAATCCTAATCTAATTAATACCGAGAAAGTTGTGATACCAGCAGTAAATACTAGTGCTTCAAGGAATCCTGATTCAAAAGCATCTCTATAGTTTTCAGGGAAGAAGCTCTTTCCACCTTCAACTATTGCCCTTGGAAATAGTATTGTGGTTCTTGAATCTGTACTTAATTGTTTTTCTACAAATGACATTTCAATCATAAAGTAGAATGGGAATATTATTACTAACGCGAAGAATACTAAAATTATTATTTTAAATGCTCAAGATGCTATTAATGAACTAGCCTTAGTTGAAGAATAAGGTTTCGACATTAACTCTTGCTTAGATCTTAAATACGACTTTTCTCTTCAATGTTTTATTTTCAATTTTCCTAATGACATTTATTTCTCCAATCTTCTTGTTAGCAAAGAACACTAAGCTTACTAATTTTCTTAAACCAAATGATACTAATAAGCCTAATAGAAATAGTATCAATGATGCTGCTCCAGCAACGCCATTTACTCCACGTTGAACATATCAGAATATATATAGCATGATACTCATACCAGAGTTTGCAGCTGCTTCAGCAGGTTTGTTATCAAATAAAGCCAATGGGAATGTTTTAATTGATCCAATAATTCCTACTGTAAATAGGAAAGTAATTGTTTTTCTAATTGATGGCAAAGTAATTGCAAAAAATTGTTTTAAATTTGAACTTCCATCAATAGAAGCTGATTTATATAAATCAGGGTTAACTGATAGCATAGCAGTTGTTAAAATTAGAATTTGAAAGGCTAAATTTCCTCATACACCTCTAATTAAAATAACAACAAATGCATTTCAATTACCATCATTTGGGTTATCAAGCCATTGGATGTTTTTACCCGCTAGCATGTTAATAAATCCGCCTGATGTTCTAAATAAGAATGCAAAGGCGATTGAAACAGCAATTCCTGATGTTACATATGGTAGAAAGAATACTGTTTGTCAAAATCTACGGAAACTTTGTTTGATTACAAAGCTTATTGCAGATGAAATTAAAATGGAAATCGCCAAGCTAATTGGTAAAGCTAATATAGCATAAACCAATGTATTTCTAATAGCGATGTGGAATATTGGATCTTTTGACAACTTAATATAGTTTCTTAGTCCAAATCCCTTATCATAAACCGTTGCACCAACTTGATATGTTGATGAAAAGATTAAAACCAAAATAAATGGAATTATAGTAAATAAAGTTAATGTAATTAATGATGGCAGCATCAATAAGAAGGGCTTTCAAAAACTAACCCTGTTATTTAATGTGCTTAAGGCAAGTCCAGTGTTTTTAACTCTATATTTTTTTCAAAAATAGGTTTTCATTATACACGTTCTTTGCTGTCTACATCAAATAAATGGAATAAGCCTTCACTTTTTGCATTTAACTTAACAACTTCACCTAATTCGTAATTGTGTTTTTTAGCTAAGAAAACGTTTGCAATTTTATTTAATTCTTTGATAAATATTTGAGCTTGAATTTCCTTACCTAAATGTTCAACTAATTTTATACTTCCTTCAAATATTCCTTCTTCTTCTTCTATTAGAGATTCGCCTCTTATACCAACATCAATAGAAGATTTTTGATATCCTTCAGGAGCTTTAAGTAGTTTTTTATTGTTGTAAATTATATATCCGTCTTTAATTTGTGCTTCAAATATTGTCATTTCTGGCATACCTAAGAATTTGGCAACAAATTCATTTTTAGGTTTCAAATATAGTTCCATAGGAGAACCAATTTGTTGAATTTTAGCAGTTGACATACATACGATTTTATCGCTAATTGACATAGCTTCTTCTTGGTCGTGTGTAACAAAAACGGTTGTAATTCCTAATTCTTGTTGAATTGAACGTATTCACTTTCTTGTTGAAATACGCAACTTAGCATCCAAGTTTGACAATGGTTCATCCAATAATAATATTTTTGGTTTTTTAACGATTGCTCTAGCTATGGCAACACGTTGTTGTTGACCACCAGACATTTGAGTAGGACGTTTTGCTAAGTTCTTTGTAATTTCAACTCTTTGTGCTACATCTAACACATCTTTTACTATTGCTTCATCAATTGTCAAAACATCTTTAGAAATTTCTGAAATTTGATTTTGAGTTTCTTGATCCAAAGCAAATATTAAAGCCTTAAGTTTAGTATCAAAACTACCTTTTGTTATATTTTGAGAATTGAACAACGAACCAAAAACATTTTCAACTGCTTCTGTATATTCAACATTAGTTATTTTTGAAACTAAAACGTATCTATTCTTTATTTCTTTTATTTTATTAACTAATGGAGATTCTGCTTGTTCGTGTTTCTTTTCCATTAGTTCTAGTTTTGCATCTTTAATTGCTTGAGTATTACGAGCTAACGCTTCGTTATATTTTTCAGAATATTCTTTTTTAGCATTAGCAATCTCTTCTGCACTTTTAGACTTAATTTTAGAAACAGTATCTGAAAATTCTGATTTTAATGCTGATATATTTTTTAAAATATTTTTGTCATGAGTAAATTCAAATTCTCTATCAAGTTTTTGTTTTTCACCCAAAAATTTTTCTCTAGCTTCTGAAATTTCTGCTTGGCGTTGCAATCCTAGTTTTTTAATATATTGCAAAACATTTTTAGTTAGCGAAGTTCCTTCGGCTGTTTTTTTAGTTTTATAAAAGTTTAATTTGTTAATTTGTTCATCAATAATATCATTATATTGTGAAATTAATTCATTTAAATACTTTTTAGTTTCTTTAGGGTTGTCAATTGAATAGTAGCATTTTGTCTTTAAATCTTCAATTGCCTTTTCATCAACTTTATAAGCATTTAAAATGATTTCAAAAATTTTCAATTGTGATAATTTAGTTTTTTCTAGAGTCTCTTCACGTCAATGTTTGTCATTGTATAGAGGAAATGCAATATTTTCATAAACTGACATGTGAGGATATAGTGCGTAGTTTTGGAACACCAATCCTAATTCTCTTTGTTGAGGTGAGAATTTTGTTACATCAATTCCTGAAAAGAAAATTTTTCCTCCTGTTGGTCTTAAAAGTCCCGCAATGGCATTCAAGGTAGTTGTTTTACCAGAACCAGATGGTCCTAATAATGTTACTAATTCTCCTTTATTAATGCAAAATGAAGCATTATCGACTGCTAGTGATTCACCAAAGTCAATAACTAAATTTTTAATTTCAATTGCAGGCAATGTCTTTTTAATTTCATGACGTTGCTTAGAAAAACTATGAATATCTTTTAATAATTCTTCTCTTGATTTTGTTTCTTTCATAGAATTTCCTTTTATTTTTTATTTTGATTAATTTGTTCTAAATATCTATAGATATTATTCTTTTTAGTTGCCAATTTAGGCTTCTTTCAATAGTTATAATGAAGTATTGAAAGTGAGAAATCAACCATACCTTGTCCGTGTTCCAAATATTTTGAACTTAGTTCATAAGGAGAACGCATGTTGGCAACTTCACCATAAAATCCTTTTCTATTTAAAATTCCATAATTAATTGCATATGCAGCATAAGGTAACAAGTAGCTCCTTATTTCTTTTGCTTCAGTGCTTTCTTTTGATAAATCAGCAATAAATTCAGAAATAACTTTTGTTGTATCTAATCTAGCAAGAGTATATCCCCCCGCTAACATTTCAATATCAAATTGTCTTTCAAAATTTTTACCAAAGAAAACATATCCAACAAATCTATCATATGTTTTTTCACTTCAATTGCTTGAAATTACTCTAACTTTCGAACCAATAGGAATTAATTTTTCGGCATATGCATGATCTTTTTTTGCTAATTCCTTTTCTTCTTTTCCAACTTCTGGCGTATTTTCTTCTAATGTATCAATCATTGGAATTCTTAATTTCATTGTTGTAGGAACATGAAGAACTTTACCACCAGGTTTAGGATTTGGTTGCTTTGTTACTTTTATTTCAATGGTGTCGCCATCAAAAATTCTAGTAACTTCGCCTTCAATATAATTATAATAATCCCATAATGATTGAGAAACTTCTTTAATAGTTTTATTTCCTTTTTCATCAGTGACATACATTCTATAATTTATTGATTTATTAAAAATTGTTCCCACTTTTGAAAATTCATATACTGGAATTTCATAATTTTTCTTTATTACATTGAATTTTGATAAATTTATTTTTTCTTTATCCACTGTCTTGCATGATACGGACAGTAACGGAGCCCCGACCACTAAGCCAGCAGATGAGGCTAAAATTAATAAAAATTTATTGTATTTTTTCATTTTATATTTTTCTCTAATTTCCGTATAAAAACAACCAAATTTGGTTGTTTTTATGTTTTTTAAATATTAATATTTAATAAAAATCTATTAAAGTTGGTTACTTAATTGACCTAAAATTTTTGAAACAAATTCCTTATATTCAAATACTTCGTTAACGTTTGCTTTTGATAATGCTGCTTTTCCAGCACTTGTTATTGCTTCTCTTAAAACATCTGATAATGAAGTTGCAATATCTTCTGATGGGATATAACCACTATCTTCTTTGTCAAGTTGCTTAAAGTTGTCAAATGCTATTTTTGTTGCTGTATTTAATTTGCTTGCTTTATCTGATGAGAAGTATGACTTAGTTGGTGAAATATAGCTTCCGTATTCATTGAAAATATCAATAGGTTTTTGCTTGCCGTCAAATTTTGTAGTTTTAGGTTCTCCTTTAGAAACTTCAACAATTTCAAAGTTTTCTAAATCGTGTTGGAACATTCAGTTGATGAATAATTTAGTTGCCTTGTCTTCTTTTTCGTTAGCGTGAATTGGAAGAATTGAAGGTCCTTGAATAAATACTGCCTTTTTAGCGGTTTTATCAAATGCCAATGGTGATGAAATTCAATCAGCATCTTCTTTATTTAAAATTTTATTTGATGAAACTACTTCATTTACAACTTGTGATTTCTTTAAGAAGAAGTATTCTTTTTCATTTCCTTCATAAATTTTTCCTAAATAAACAGCATCTAATTCTTTATTAACTTTCTTTAGAGAAATCTTATTGTTTTTATATTCAAATGTTGAAGATAATTCTACTAAATATCCTGCTTGGCCTTGGACTTTTTCTTTAATTATATTAGCAGCTTCTTGAGTTATTTTCTTATCATATTTTGAAGCTTTTGCTCAATTATCTTTGCCATATACGCCATTTGTGTGTTTACCTGATTTAATTTGAATAACTCATTTATCTGATGCACTAGGTTTTTGGTCTAAAACTTCCAATGTAGATTGATCTAATGAAGTAGTTGTGTCATTTATTTTTAAGTTTGTTAATGATTTAGCAGTTGAGAATGTGTGTGAGTATCCGGCAGTTGATCCAAGGCTCATTGCTAATTGATATTTTAGTAAGTTATTTGAACCATAAGCACCTGCACCACCAATTCAAACAGCGCCTTCCTTAACACCTTCTAGGATTAAGTCAACTATCTTTTTGAATAATTTTGATTGTTCACTATTTGCATCTTTTAGAAATGTTGAGTAGTCAAATCCACCTGTTGTTATTTTATCTTCATCTGGTTTTATATATCCTTTATTAATATCTCCACCAGTTAATGAAGTTGTCATTGTATTAATAACATTTGGTAGTGAGTCAAAACCAATAATATTTAATAAAGGATCTTTGTTGTACATTCTCTTTGCTTGAATTGAGAAATTAATCATACTTGAATAATCTCTAAAGATTTGATCTGACATTTCTGGCAATGCTGCAAGTATTTTTGCTTTAACTTCATCTAATTTTTCTGTTTTAGCATGTTTTCAAGTTTCATCAACACCTTGTGCTTCATTTGTATTTGTTGTGTAATAGTTTAGATATTCCTTAACTTTAGTATTGTCTGTGTCAGAAATTTTTACACCCAAGCAGTTTAATTCTTTAATGAATTTTCCTACTAATGCTTTAGCAACTGAAAGCATTTCTGATGAACGTGATAAAGGAACTACTCATTTTTCTTTTTTAGTGTTTCCACCAATTAAATCATTACCCAAATTAAATCCATTTTCAATACCGAATTTATCATAATCTTCTTTTGAAATGGCTAAATTCATTTTGTATTGAGACAATATCGAAGCAGCAGCTGGATAATTTAATGTCATGTTATAAAAGTCATTTGAGTTTTTAGCATCCAAGTCACTTCTTAAAGTATTGGTATTATATCCATTAGCCAATGTTTTAACTTCAACAGGTAAATATCCTTCTGATTGTTTATTATTGTCTTTGATTCATTTGTTGTATGCATCAACAACTGCTTTTAAGGCAATACCTTGTTTATTTGTGTTAGAAAATCCTGAAGCTAATACTAATTTTCCATCATCTGTTTGGTCAAATCCATAGCCGGTTCCTGTATGACCACAAGCAGCGGAAAGTCCTGATGCAGCAATAAGTGCTGCAGCAGGTGCTAGCCCTAAAAGAATTTTGTTTATCTTTTTCATATTTTTATAATTCCTTTCAATTTAATAATTAAAAATGTTCTTTAATTTAATATTTGTCAATTAAAATAAATTAAAAAATCTCAACCAAAAAAATAACTAGCTTGTTACTAGGGTTGAGATTAATTTATAAAATTTAATAGCGTTAAATAAATCTTGTGTTTCCACAAAAATAATTTTAATATATTTAAATTAATATGGAGACAAAAAATTAACAATTTAGACCTAAATTGCTACAAAAATTCATTATTACTAATAAAACCATAAATTGTCCGTTTATAAGTCCTATTAAAACGTATAATTATAAAACTTTTAGGTAAAGTATTTCAAATAAATTAACATTTTTGTAATTTATTGTACTTTTGCTATCTTACTAAACTAGAATTTAAATACTTATATGAGTAATTATTAAATGAAAGTAAATATAAATTATTGAAATTTTGATAATTTTTTACTTTACTTAAAATAAATAGTTCATAAATTAAAATCGATAGGCTTAAAACAATTATTGCACTGACTAAAATGATTATTAACCTATAAATTGCCCTGATTGGTTGATCATCATTATTAAAAAGACATGCAATTAATACTATCAATGCAATAGAAATAAATAAAGGAATGATAATTTCAAAGATAATTAACCTAGTAAGTGTTGCTTTCTTTTGCTTTTTAAAATCTGGATCCAAAAATGAATGTTTAGCAAAATCACTGTTAATTTCATTAACTAAGTTTTTATATTCAATAGAAGGCATTGTATAGTTTAATTTTTCGGCAACAAAGCAAATAAATTCTTGTTTAGTTAGTTGATTTTTATTATTTATTATTTCTCTTAAATCATAATTTTTAAAAAATAAAAATTTATTTTTACTTTTTAATGAAGAAAGATAACAATAATATTCAAAGAAATTTTTGATTTTATTTCTTTTAAAAACATCTAGTAATATAAAGGAAGCCAAGACTAATAATGCTCCTGAAAATATTCCTACTAAACAACTTACAAAAATATCATTAAAAATTTCTAGTTCAAAAGATTCTTCATATTTGTTTTTAAAAACCAATGTAATATAAATCAAAACAAGCAAACCAATTGCAGATATTAGCAATATTAAAATTCTAGGTCAATTTTCTTGTAGCGGTATTTTTTTTAACTGTTTTAATTCTTGCTTCCTATTATCCATATCTTTAATTCCCCATATTTTTATAATTAACTATTTAAGTATAACATTGATAAATTGATTTTTTAGTAAAATACCTCGTTATAACTTGCAAATTCCTTTTTTAGATATAAAAGATACAAAAAAACTAGCATTACTGCTAGTTTAAATAGTCTTAAAAGATATGGTGCCCCGAACTGGACTTGAACCAGCATGGCTCTCACCGGTTGATTTTGAGTCAACTGCGTCTACCATTCCGCCATCGGGGCATACAAATAATTATAATAAAAAAAATAATTTATTATGGAATTATTTTTAACTTTTAAGTTTATAATTCAAAACATGAATTTAACAGAAGTTTTTGAAGCCCAAAAGAAATTAGACCTTGCATTTGCAAATAGTATTGAAAAAACAGAATTTTTGAATATCAAAATCAAAATGGTTATTGCTTTGCTTGTTGAACTAGGAGAATTTGCAAACGAAGTAAAACTATTTAAATATTGAAAAAAAGATAAAAGTATAAACCAAATCTCAATGTTAGAAGAATATGCGGATGGAATTCATTTTATCACTAGCATTGCGCTAAAAAATAACATAACCTCATTTGATATAAAGCCAATAATTAAATATAATGACTTTACCTTGCAACTTGCCTATACATATCAATGTTTTACTAAGTTGTTTTTGCACCATAATAAAAGATTAATAAAAAAAGCATATGGTGTTTATTTAGGACTAGGCAAAATTATGAATATTGATCGCGATATGATTTGCACGGCCTATGCCAAAAAAAATCATAAAAATTATGAAAGAATAAAAAATAATTATTAAAACTAACCAAATCTAAACAAATCTTTATTTAAAGTATATTAATAAAATAAACGGACCACTATTGTGAGTCCGTTTATTATTTATATAAATTTAAATATTATTATAAATATTTATAAATTATCACTTAACATCCTTACGTGATAGAGGCATTGACATGCAACGTGCATTTCCCATACCTAGAGATAATTGGTTTCCGTGGAATGGTAATACAGTAATACCAGCAGCTTTTAAAGCAGCATTTGTTTTTTCGTTACGGTCATAACCAATAACAAGTCCTGGTTTAATTGCTAGGTAGTTGGTTCCATCGAAGTTTGTTTCACGAGCAATTTCCATTTCAGTTGCTCCAGCACCACCAATAGGAATTAAAACTGGTTCTTTGTTAATGATTGAAGCTAATAATTTGTCTAGTGGCAATCCATTTAGTTGTGGTTGAGGTTCTGCTCCACCGTTAACTAAATCGTAGTCTCAGAATTTGAATACATCGTTAGCAATTGGTGAGTACAAGAATTTATTCTTGTCTAACATTGTTAGTCATGTATCTAGGTGCATTAAGTTTGTTCATTTAGGAACATTAATTGCAACAATACGTTTAAATTCAACGTCTTTGTTTGCCTTGATGTTTTTAGCTAATAAAGTAATAGTATCTAGGTCAGTTCTTTCTGAAACACCAACAACTAATGTTTCGTTGTTGTAGATAAATACGTCACCACCTTCAATTGACATTTTCATAGCTGGGTCGTAGTATCATGGAGTTTTAACTAGTTTAGGGTGATTTCTAAATACAAATCTTGCAAATAGTGTTTCACGGCGTCTTACGATGTAACGCATAAAGTGAATTGTAACACCATTACCTACTGATGCAAATGGGTCACGTGTAAAGTATAAGTTAGGCATTGGGTCAACGATTAGTTCGTTTTCTGATTCAACTCCTAATTCATATTTAGTAATACCTGACATCATGAATTCAACCATTTCATGAGTTGGTTTGCTTAATAAGAATGCTCTTACAGCTTTTTTGTTTGCTTCTGTTAAAACAGGAACTGTTTCTTCCAAGAATGTTTCAATGAATTCTTCTTTAGCTGCTTTTGATGCTAAATCATATGTTTCAGCAACTAGGTCAGTTAATTCAACAACGTTGATTCCTCTGTCCTTCATTATTTTAACAAATGATTGGTGTTCTTTTCTAGCATCGTGGCTTTCTAGAATAGCTGAGAATAGTAATTCGTCTAAACGAGCTGGTGTAATGTAGTCAATTTCACGTCCAGGTTCGTGAACTAGAACAGTTTCTAGTTCTCCGATTTCTGAATAAACGTGAATGCCATTAAATTTACTGTCAAATACAGACATTTTTTATTCCTTTCAAATATAGATGTTATAGCGTATAAATACAAATGCACTTTTATTGCATTAATTATGATTTATACGTAATAAATTATACTATATTTTTTTTGTTTATAAATTTGCAAAGAATTTAAAACATTTTTTATGCATAAAATGCATCATATTTTAAAATTAGTGCAGGCTAATGTTAAAAAAAATTAAAATATATAATATATAAAGATTCTACATAAAATAATCTTTATTTTCATATTTTGAATTTAAAATAAAATTCAAAATATTTTCATGGTCTATAGTAAAAATACAATATACTTACTTGAAAAAATCTAACTAGAGTTAACTAAAATTTTGCCATTATGTACATTTTTTGTCATTATGAAAGTTATATCTATATAATATATAGAGAATTGCTTATTAGATATATTGTAAGAAAGTGTTATAATAAGAAACAAATTTTATGAGGTGATTATGGAATATAAATCGCAAGTTGATATAGCCAAAGAAATTTTAGATAGACACGATGCACTAGATTTTGAAACTTTATTTAATTATGTAAAAGACGAACTACTTGAACGTTGAAAAGAAGAATTAACATCTAGTATTTCTGATGAAGAGCTATTAATAAAAAAACGTGGTGAATTATATAAACTATTAACAATAGATGGGCGTTTTTTAAAAAAAGTAAATGGACTTTGAACTTCTAAAAGACCTGAATTTAAAAACTAGTGTATGCTAGTTTTTTTATTTCATTTATTGTTTTAAAATGACTATTGCAATGATAAAATTAAAGAGAAAAAATATGGAAATACAAAATTTAAATCAAACACTTAAAAAAATAAAAGAGGAAAATTACGCAATCTTGCATATAAATATAAACAATTTAGAATGAGCGAAATTCGTATTATTAGCAACAAAAGAAGCAAATTTAGATATCATACTCGGAGCTTCTCCTTCTGCAATTAAATACATGGGTGGCTATAAAACCGTTGTCAATTTGGTTAATGGTCTTATTCAAGATTTAGAAATTAAAACTAATGTCATATTGCACTTAGATCATGGTAATTATAACGATTGTATCAATGCTATAAATGCCGGCTTTAAGTCAATAATGTATGATGGTAGCAAAAAAGATTTTGAAACCAATATATTGAACACAAAAAAAATAGTTAACATTGCAAAAAAAATGGATATAACTGTTGAAGCAGAAGCGGGTAGGATTGGACTAGATATTAGTAAAAATAAATCACTTGATATTCAAAAAACAAACATTGAAGATGCTAAAAAATTAGCAAATACCGGAATTGATTTATTAGCAGTGGCAATCGGAAATATTCATGGTCAATATGAAAGTAATTGAAAGGGACTAGATTTTGAACTATTAGACAAATTAAATCAAGAAATAAAAATTCCATTAGTTTTACATGGAGCAAGTGGGATCAGAGAAGATGACATTAAAAAAGCAATTAGATTAGGCATTAAAAAAATCAATTTCAATACTGAGTTGCAAATCGCCAATGCAAAAGCCCTAAATGATTTTTTAAAAAATAATAATTTTTTAGAAAACAAAAATTACAATCCAAGAATCCTTTATGCAAATTCAAATCAAGCAATATATAAATGTACGTTGGACTTATTGAATAAATATGGAAAGAAAAACTAAAAAAATATTGAATCTTGCATTGGGCTCTATTGCTACAATTTTACCAATTTCAATAGTTTCATGTTCTTGCAAACTAGAAAAAATTAATGACGAAGAACAACAAAATTTTAAAGAAAAATATGACAAAAAAATAAAGGAAATTGAAAATAGCAACGAATGGCAAAAAAATGATTATTATAAACAATTAATTGCTGATGCCAAAAAATTAATAAATTCAAACAATAAAAAAATTGATTGAATTAAAGAATTTGATATTTTGTCGTCAAGAATAAAAAAACTTACTAAGATAGCTAAGCCAAATAATCAAAACGACACAAATAATGACAAATTTAACATCAATAATTTTCATGAAGCTAAATTTGATTTTGAAATACTAAAAAATAATAAATTTGAAGTAGGAAAAGCAACAGAAATAAATATTGCAAGAATTGCTGATGGAGATACAATATCAGATTCCTATCGAAATAAATATCGCTTTAATGGAATTGATACGCCAGAAACTCATAAAATGACTAATGGAAAATTTGAAGAAACGTCTGGCATTCAATATAAATATGGAAAAATTGCCGAAAATTATACAAAGAATTTTCTAAACAATGCTGCTAAAATTTGAGTAGTCCCTCAAGAAACTAAATCAAGGGTTAATACAAAAGACGAAAATTTTTATGATAACTATAAAAGAATTGTTGCAATTATTTACTATCAAGACAAAATAACTAAAAAAATTTATAATTTAAATGAACAATTGGTTTTCTTTGGAATGGCAAGAATGTATTATATTAGTACAAATCCTCAAAGCATTTATTACACAAAGAACATTGAATACTACAAACAATTACAAGAAGCTTCTAATCATGCTAAAAATTTAAAATTAGGAATTTTTGATAGTGGCAATGATATCAATAAAATTTACCCTCAAAGATCAAGGAAAAATTAATTTCCTTGATTTATTTTTATTATTTTTTTAAATTATTTATATATAATTTTAATGCAATGGCGCAAATGGGTAAGTACTCAAGTGGTCGAAGAGGCGGTCCTGCTAAGACTGTAGGGGTGCTAAAACACCCGCGGAGGTTCAAATCCTCTCTTACCCGCCATTTTTTTATTATATTAATTAAAAACAAAAACTCAAATTAAATTTGTTCTATATAATATTGATATGACAAGTAAAGAATTAGAAGAAAAAAAGCATTATATTAAAAAGTCATATATCGATGCAAAAAAAATAGTTTCACGTGGAAACATGTTCATGCTAGCAATTGGGCTTTTATTAGGAGCTTCATTTGGGGCACTAGTATCATCACTAGCAAATGATGTTATTATGTCGGCAATCACAAAAGCAATCGGCATGAAAAATCTTGATGCTTGAGTAGTTTGACCAGGCATTCATGCAACAAAAGAAACTGGTGGAATTTTTATTGGTAAATTTTTGGGTGCTTTAATTCAATTTGTTATTGTTTCGACATTTATTTTTATAGGATTAATGATTGTATTTACAATTAAGAATTCTATTCTATATGCAAAAGCTAAAAAGAATCCAATCGAAGAAGAAATAAATGAAGAACCTGCTCCAACAACAGAAGAATTAATTTTAAATGAATTAAAAAAATTAAATGAAAATTTATTAAAAACAGAAAATTCCAAAAATAAAAAAGATTTAAAAAACGATTTAAAATAAAACATTTTTTAAAGAAATAAAAGATAAGGTTATTAAAAAATAATCTTATTTTTTTTATAAAAATTATAATAAAAAATAAAAAATCTATATTTTTAAAACATTGTATAATTATAACGTGTTTTAAAAAACTTGAAAAATTCAAAACACACACTTATTTTTTATTAAATAAATTTATTTTAATTAAGGAGAAAATATGCCATTAAATTTAAAGGGTCGTAGTTTAGACAGCGCTCTAAACTTTACAACCGAAGAAATTAACTATTTACTAGATTTATCACTAGAACTAAAAAGAGCAAAATTTGCTGGTTTACACACAAATAATCGCCCATTAGTTGGAAAAAACATTGTTATAATGTTCCAAAAAGACTCAACAAGAACTCGTTGTTCATTTGAAGTTGCAGCTGCTGATTTAGGTGCAAGCTGTACATACATTGGCCCAACAGGATCAAACTTTGGTAAAAAAGAATCAGTTATTGACACAGCTAAAGTTTTAGGCCAAATTTATGATGGTATTGAATTCCGTGGATTCAAACAATCAGATGTTGATGCATTAGTAAAATACTCAGGAATTCCTGTATGAAATGGTTTAACCGATGCTGAACACCCAACACAAATGCTAGCTGACTACTTAACATTTAAAGAACACGTTGGAGACCTAAGAGGAAAGAAACTTGTTTTCTCAGGTGATATTAAAAACAACGTTGCTCGTTCATTAATGATCGGTGCTGCATTCTTTGGTGTTAATATTGTATTATGTGGACCAAAAGCTCAATGAGAAATTGTTAAAAATGGACCAGACCACAAAGCTGTTTATGAAGCATGTCAAGAACTATTCAAACGTAATGGTGGTTCTGTATCATTTTCAGATAACAAATTAGAAGCTGCTAAAAACGCAGATGCTATTTACACAGACGTATGAGTATCATTAGGAGAAGACTTCTCACTATTTGAACCACGTATTCAAGAATTACAATCATTCCAAGTTGATATGGCAATGATCAAAGCAGCAAAAGAAAATGTTATCTTCCTACACTGCTTACCAGCATTCCACGATGACCAAACTCAATTCTCAGCAACTATTAAAGAAACCTTAGGTGCAAAATACCCAGTTGTTTCAACCGGTGCTATGGAAGTTACTGATGAAGTATTCCAATCAAAATACAACAAATCAATCGAACAAGCTGGAAACCGTATGCACACAATTAAGGCTGTTATTCTAGCTACTTTAGGATACTAATATGAGTAGAATTGTTATTGCATTAGGCGGAAACGCTTTAGGAAATAACCCCGAAGAACAAAAAGAACTTGTTAAAGTTCCTGCAGCCAAAATTGCTGAATTAGTAAAAGCAGGACATGAAGTTATTGTTGGACACGGAAACGGACCACAAGTTGGAATGATTTTCAATGGTTTCGTTAGTGCTCACTCAGTTAATCCTAAGTCTCCTTTAGTTCCATTGCCTGAAGCAGGTGCAATGAGCCAAGGATACATTGGATATCATATGGTTAATGCTATTACAAATGCATTTAAAAACGAAGGATTAAAGAACAAGGAAGTTTTATACATTTTAACTCAAACTCTTGTAGATCCAAAAGACCCAGCATTCCAAAATCCTACAAAACCAATTGGCCCATTCTTTGCAACAGAAGCAGAAGCAGTTGCTGCAAACCCAAATAGCACAATTGTTGAAGATGCAGGTAGAGGCTACAGAAAAGTTGTAGCATCTCCAAAACCATTAAACTTTGTTGGTATTAATCAAATTAAAAAAGCTATTGAATCAGGTGCTACCGTTATCGTTGGTGGTGGTGGTGGAATACCTACTGTTGAAGATGAAAATGGCTTTATTAAAGGTGTAGATGGTGTTATTGACAAAGATTTCGCTTTAGCAAAAATGGCTGCATTAGCAAAAGCTGATTACTTTATTGTTCTAACAGCAGTTGATTATGTTAAAGTAAATTACAACAAGCCAGATCAAAAAGATCTAAAACACGCTACAAAAGCAGAACTTGAAAAATACATTGCTGAAAAACAATTTGCCCCAGGATCAATGTTACCAAAGGTACAAGCAGCTATTAAATTCGTTGAAGAAGGCGGAAAAGCAGCATTTATTGGTGATCTAAAAGATCTTGAAAACATTCTAGCAGAAAAAATCGGTACAAAAGTTACTTTAAATTAAGCGTATATTAAAAAACTATATAAACAAAAAAACAGCGAGACCCGCTGTTTTTTTAAATTGTTATTTTTTTATTTCTTATTAAAAACTGTATATAACAAAATTCCTGTTGCCACTGAAACATTAAGAGATTGAACGGATTCCTTATCTTGCTCAATGTAAATAATTTCATCCGAATGTTTAAGCAATGTTTTTGAAACGCCACTCCCTTCGTTTCCAACAATAATTGCAATTTTCTCGTTAAATTTTGCGTCATTTAGTTTTTTTGCTTGTTGGTTTAAGGCCGATGCATATATTCAAAAACCTTTATTTTTTAATTCCTCAATTACATCAAATAAGCTGTTAACTTTAATCACTTTAACGTTTTTAAAACCTCCTGAGCTAGTTTTTAAAACGCTCGGAGTTACATCACATGCTCTATCCTTTGGAATGATTATATGTTTAAAACCAAACACATTGGCACTACGTATAATAGCGCCAAAATTTTGGGGGTCTTGGATATGGTCTAAAATTAAAACCTTATCTGAGCCGTCTTTAAAAATACTGCCCAAATCATGATATTGAAAATCTTTTAATTTTGCGGCATATCCTTGGTGATTTCCATTTTCTGTTAATTTATCTAGGCTATTTCTATCTAAATAAACAACTTTCTTAAATTTTAAATTGTTGTTAACAAGTCCTTTTTGCAAGTAAATCTCTTCTATAGGAAATTCATATTCAATTGCTTCTAAGACTGAATTTTTTCCAAAAACTATTTTTTTCATTAAATCAACCTTTTTGTTTTTAAAATGTTTCTTATTTCATCTGCTTTATCGTATTGTTTTTGTTCTTTTAAAATATTTCACTTTCTATATAGTTCTTTATCATCATTGCTCACTTTATTTTCAACTAATTTAAAACCTAAAACCTTAAACACAAAAAATGCATTACCATAATTCAATGGTGATTTTAATTGCTCATTAAGTTGCTTAAAGGCTAATGAAAAATCAAGATTAGAAACATTTTTTAGAATTGAATCTATTATTTGTTTATCTAGCGTATATTTAATATCTTCCAATTGACTTTTATTAAAATGCGCCTCAATATTATTAATTTGTTTTTGAAGCGATGCAAGTAATTCATCGGTAATATTAATTGGTTTGCTGTAACTTGTTGATAGCATTAACAATTTATAAGTATCAGCTGAATAATTCTTTAAAAATTCTTCAGCATAAATTATGTTTCCTATTGACTTAGACATCTTTTGATTCTTATAATTCAATGTACCAAAGTGGATCCAATCCTTGGCAATATCTTGGCCATTGATTGCAAAATGTTGAATGTTTTCGTTTTCGTGATGAGGAAATATTAAATCAATACCTCCTCCATGAATATCAAGTTGTTTGCCTTCAAAATATTTATTTATAAAACAACTACATTCAGTATGTCAACCTGGCCTTCCAAGACCAAATGGACTTTGAAATTTTATACCTTCAGTTGTGTCTTTTCATAAAGCGAAATCATATGGCGAGCGCTTGTCAACTTCATTGCTTGAATCTGAAATTAAATTTGCCAATTTCTGGTTGCTTATTTTTCCATATACATCTTTAAATTTCAAAACGTCGAAATAGACATTGCCGTTCACTTGATATGCTGCGCCCTTTTCAATCAATGATTGAATATATTCATACATATCATTAAGGGAATCAGTGACTCTTACAATCTTATTTGGCATTTCAATTGAGAATAATTTAAATAAATTTAAATAATATGCTTCATAAAAACTTGAAATTTCTTTTTCTGTCTTGTTTTCTTGTTTTGCCTTAGCAATGATTTTGTCATCTATATCAGTGATATTGTGAAGAAAATAAACATCTTCTCCCAATTGCCTTTGAGCCCTAATCATTAAATCAAAACTAACTATTGGCCTTAAATTGCCTATATGGGGATAGTTATAAACGGTTGGGCCACATAAATAATATCTTTTCATACTCAATATTATAACTATAAATATAATGTTTTTAAATTTTATTATATTATAATTATGAATATGAAAACAACGAAAGACATTATTATTGCTTCATTAAATGAAGCACTTGAAAAATTAAATATTTCTAAGCCTATTGTACTTACCGAATCTAAAAATTACGGCGACTATTCAAGCAATATTGCCCTAACATTGCAAAAGGATTTAGGTAAGAAAGCAATAGATATTGCCCAAGAAATAGTAAGAAATATTGATTTAAATAAATTTAAAGAAATTAGTGAAATAAAGGTTGCCGAACCTGGTTTTATTAATTTTTGAGTTTCAAACTCAGTTATAGCCAACACAATAAATCAAATCAACAACGAAGGATCAACATACGGAAGTATTGATCCAAAAGGTAAAGGAGCAATTAATGTTGAATTTGTGTCTGCTAACCCAACAGGATATTTGCATATTGGACACGCAAGAAATGCTGCTATTGGTGCAACATTGTGCAATATTCTAGAAAAAGCAGGTCACCGCGTTGTTCGAGAATATTTAGTTAATGATTATGGAAACCAAATGAATAAAATGGCAGATTCAATATTTGCTAGATACCAACAAATATTTAATCCTGAATTTCCTATGCCAGAAGATTCATACCATGGCGGAGATATGATAGAATTCGCTCAAGCATTTTATGACATTCACAAAGATGAATACAAAAATGTAGAATACACTGATGAAATTAGAAAAATCTTTAGAAGTTTTGGAAGAGATTTTGCTTTAAAAAATATTATTGAAGATATGAAAAAATTTGGAGTAACATTCGATATTTTTACATCAGAAGCAGAACAATATGCCAAAAATAGAGTATGACCAGCAATTCATAGATTAAAGACAACATACAAAAAAGATGGCGCAACTTGACTCGAAACAACAAAGGGTGGCAAAGATGACAAGGACCGTGTTATTATCAAAAGCAATGGTGATTCAACATACTTCTGTGCGGACATTGCATACCACGAACAAAAACTTTTGGAATTAAATGATCCAAATGGAAAAATTGTTGACATTTGAGGAGCTGACCACTCAGGATACGTAGAACGTGTTAAATTCTCATTTGAAGATTTAGGACATAGAAGAGACCAAATTGAAATTCTTCTATTCCAACTAATTAGAATCATGAAGAATGGTAAAGAAGTTAAAATGTCAAAACGTTTGGGAACTTCTTTAACGTTAAGAGAACTAGCAGAAGAAGTTGGAAATGATGCAATTAGATACTTTCTAATTGATAGATCATATAATTCAAGAATTGACTTTGATATTAACAAAGTTACTGACAACAACGAAAATAACCCTATGTATATCATTAAATATGCTCATGCTCGTGCTTGCCAATTATTAGATAAAGTAGGAATTGAAAACCCTATTGCTTCTGATGAGTTGGATAATGAATATGCTCAAAAGCTTGTTGCAGAATTAAAAGAATACCCTGAATTAATTTCAACAATGGCCAAAACTTATAAAGTCAACTTGTTGCCTCCTTATCTATTGAAATTATCAAAGGCATTTAACTCATTTTATTCAAATACCAAAGTTTTAGGATCTCCTAACGAACAAAGCCTTGCAGCACTAGTAAAGGCAACAAAAATTGTTTTAGCTGATGGTTTAAAATTAATGGACATTGAAGCACCTGAAAAAATGTAAAATTTTTAAAAAACAAAGCCTTCAAGGCCTTGTTTTTTAATTTTCAACTTAAAAATAAATGTTTTTATTAAAAATCTTGTGCTTTATTTAAGATTGAATAAAAATTAATTTTCGTTATATCTTTCAACAAAATTTGTGAATAAATTTTTAATAAATTCTATTTGTTTATTACCCTTTTGCAATTGTTCTTGAGCCGATTCTGTTAATTGTGGTTCACTTAATTTTTCGTCACTAATAGATATTGCTCTAATTATAAAATTATTAATGTTTTCTTTGTTTCAAGCATCAGAAGGATTGTCTAAGTCAATTTCAATTTTATATTTATTTTTGCTATCGCTTGCATTAGAAATAACTATTAATCTCTTTTCATCTTTTGTAAATACATAGTCAATTGTTATCATTATTTATCTCCTTTAGTTTTATTAATTTTTTCTTCATGTACTTTTAATCTTTCATATAAGGCTTTCATACTGCCTTCCAAATAAAGCGATTGAGGTGTGTCAATTTCATTATCTTCGCGAATTATTTCATTAACAACAAATTTTTTGTTTAGATTAGTATTAAAAATATCTGTTGTTATTATATTGCCTTTTATCAATGTTCCAATATTAGGGTTATGTGTAACGATAAAAATTTGTTTGCCTTTTTTAATTTGTTCTTGCAACATTGGAACTATTTTTTCGTATATTGTTTTATTGTCTAGATTATCTTCAATTTGGTCTAGCAATAAGTATTGTTCATTAGGAACATTGTTCAATGTATCAATCGCGTGTGTTATACCAAACAATGTCTTTTGGCCCATTGATAGATTTTTATATTCTTCATCCCCTGCATAGATTTTTATTTTATCTTTAATCAATGCCTTAATCATCTTTTTAATATCAAAGTTATCTTTAATATTACCATTAAGAACATCAGCGATTGTATTACTCTTATTTGTTGAACCGAGCCATTTATTCAAAATTAAATTTTTTTCTTCTTCACTTAAAGCAAAACTTTCTATTTTATATTTTATATTCTTATTTTTTTTATCAGTTTCTTCTAATGTTCAGTTTAAAATGATTTCTTTTTCAATTATTGAATTATATTGTCTATTGATTTTTTTCATTATTCTTCCTAAATTAGAAAAATGTTCCAATAATTGTTCATTATCATTTTGAATCTTCAAAGTGTTGCTTAATTCTTCAAGATATGCTCTTTTAGCATTTGTAAATGATAATTTAAAACATTCAAGAGCTTTTTTATCCTTAGATACAACTAAATTATATTGATTGTAATATTCTAGAAATAAGTTATTTTGTAGTATAACATTTTCTGTTCTTTGTTGAATATCTAATAATTGTTCATTTGAAATTTGAAGTAGCGACGAAGATTGTTCAAATTGTGCCAAAAGATTATTGACAACCAAATTTGTACTATATATTTTTTCTTTTGTTTCTTCAATTGATTTCAATAATTCCTTAATTTTTTTTATTTCATTTGAAGAATCACAGTCAATGATTGAAATGTTTTTAGTACTACCTTCATTTAAATTAAAAGATTGATTAAAAACATTTGAAAGTGCTATCTGCCTATTGCGTTCGTGCCTATATTCATTTAACAAATCTTCTAGCAATCTAAAATCATCTAATTGTTTTAACATTTTTTGATCTTGATCATAGTAAATTTTTTCTGTGAAATTATCAATACAATTACTTTTTTGTTTTTCAACATATTCAGAAGAATCAAGAGAATTTTTCCTGCTATCATTTTGACTAATATAACCGCTTAGGTTTTTTTGAATTTCTAAAATTCCTGCATCTTTTGAATTTTGCTTATTTTCTGAATCAAAAATATATGAAAAATCCTGAGTTTTAATTTCTGTATTATCAATATTTATTGAATCGACTAAAAATTTAGCCTTTTCATTGAATCATTCATATTCGTTTTTGAATAATTTTTTATTTGCTATTGCTTCTGCTAAAATCAAAAGCAAGGTGCTTTTACCAGAACCCTTTTCACCAACAATAACATTAACTTGACTATTTAAATTTATGTCATAAGTTTCGTTATTATTTTTAATTTTTAGGCTTTTTATCATATTATTCCTTTCTATACTTTGTCATAATCAACTTTATTATTTTTTATATTGTTTTTTACTTCATTAAATGTAATTTGATCTTTATTTTCAACCTCCACATAAGAACAAAATTTACCATATTGAGGATATTTTTTTCATGTATGTGTGTCACTAAAATATAAAACCGGAATGTTTGGATCTTGTTTTAATATTTTCTTTTTGTTGCTGTTATTAAAATCTGTTATATCCAGCCCATCAACTTGGCTATTGCATATATCTTGTCATTCCATATTATCTTGACCTTTTCCAGCATGAGGGAAAACCATAAAATTGAAGTTGCTTTTTTTAAATAGTTCAACAGCGTCTTTGTATGTGTATTTATTGCTATTGAATCTAAATTCCTTTTTAGTTACTTCATTTAATTCTTTTAAGTTGCTATCTGGATCAAATATAAATATAGCTTGTCCTATTTGACCATCATATTTTCTTAAATTAACTTCAATACCAGGCCATAATGTAATATCAATATTGTATTGTTTGATTATTTCAAGGCGTTTCAAATAACTTTCAATATAAAAATTATCATGGTCAGAAAAACTAGCAATTTTGACTCTTTTTTTAGTTAAAATTAACAATTTTTCTAAATCAGATTCTTGGGAAATATTACTTCCTGTATGGCTTGAATCCTGAGAATGTACATGCAAATCAATTTTTATTAAATTCATAATTGTTCCTTAAAATAGGTTGAAATTTAAAAGTTCGTTTCTTACAAATAACTTAATGTAATACCAAAAAATACTATATAGCAATATATAGACTAATAAAATTTTTATGATGTAATGAAACTTTTAATGAGTATTAGTTTTGATAGTATATCAATAAACTTTTTAATCATGCAATTAACTTTAAAACCATAGCAAATAAATTTGGTCAAGTTTTATATTTCGTTAATTCATATCATATCATTATGATAAGTATCATTACTCTTTTATTATACGATTTTAAAAAAATACAACAAAAAAATTAGGTATTTTCCCTAATTTTAATTTTTATTTTGCCACTCTAAAAAAGCAAACATCACCATCTTGCATAATATAATTCTTGCCCTCAATTGCTATTTTTCCAGCTTCTCTACAACCTTTTTCGCCATTTAAAGCAATATAATCTTCATATTTAATGACTTCTGCTTTTACAAATTTCTTTTCAAAATCAGTGTGAATAATTCCTGCACATTGAGCAGCATTCATTCCTTTTTTAAATACTCATGCCCTTGCTTCGATTTTACCCGCCGTAAAATATGTTGCTTGATTTAATAAATAAAAACTTTTCTTGATAATTAAATTTAATCCGGAGCATTCAATGTTATATTCATTTAAAAACATTTCTTTTTCTTCATCATTAAATTTACATAATTCATATTCTAATTTAATACAAATAGGTATTAAAATTTCTTTTTTGTCTTGCAAATATTTGTTTAATTCTTGATAATATTTAGCACTTTCTAGATTTTTAAAACTATCACTATCAAGGTTTGCAACATAGATTGTAGGTTTTGCAGTAAGCAATTGATATGATTTGATCACAGCTTGTTCTTCTGAACTTAAATCTAGATTTTTAACCATAATTTCATTTTCTAACGCATTACGTATTTTTAGGGCAACTTCAAATTCAAATTTTAATTCTTTATCACCTGAATTTTGAGCTTTTTTACCAATTCTATTAATTACATTTTCAATAGTTTGCAAATCTGCCAATATTAATTCAATATTAATAGTTTTTAAATCACTAATAGGATCAATTTTATTATTAACATGCATTATATCAGCATTTTCAAAGCATCTTATAACATGAACAATCGCATCAACTTCGCGAATATTTGCTAAAAACTTATTGCCTAAGCCTTCTCCTTTTGAAGCACCAGCAACTAATCCAGCTATATCAACAAATTGAAAAGTAGCAGGAACAATTTTTTCTGTTTGAACTATTTTAGCCAATTCATAAAGCCTTGGATCTTCTAAATTAACTATTGCAATGTTAGGCTCAATTGTAGTAAAAGCATAATTTGCCATTTCAGCTTCATTTAATGTTAATGCAGAAAACAATGTACTTTTGCCAACATTAGGCAATCCAACTATACCAGCTTTTAAACTCATAAAAACTCCTTTAAAAAAGTAATAATTATATTATAATGTTAAAACATTATTATTTAAAAGTTTGAGGTATAAAAATGTATAAAACATTTAATGATGGAATGATAGAAGTTATAACTGGACCAATGTTTAGTGGAAAAAGTGAAGAATTATTAAGGAGAGTTAGAACCTTAGAATATGCTAAGATGCTACCGCTTTTAATAAAGCCTGAATATGACAATCGCTTTTCTGATGATGAAATAGTAAGCCGTTGTGGCGTGAGAAGAAAAACACATTCATTAAAAAACATTAACGAAGTTTATGAATTACTTAAACAAGATAAATATAAGGCAATAATAATTGACGAAGCCCATTTTTTTGGAAATTCATTGATTGAAGTCGCCGATGACTTAGCAAATAAGGGATATTTAGTAATTGTAGCTGGCCTAGACCAAGATTATCTAAGAAAACCCTTTGGGCCAATTCCTGCCTTAATGGCAATGGCTGAACGAGTAACTAAATTACAAGCAATTTGCGTAGTATGCCAACATGCTGCTTCAACAAGTTTTAGAAAAGATTCTTCAAATGAACAAAACTTAATTGGTGACTATAATGAATATGAAGCAAGATGCAGAAAGTGCCACATTATGGGTCAAAAACAAAAGGAATTACTAAAAAATAAGTAAATTAAAATTTTTATTAAATTATATAAACTAATCACAAAATCAAAAATATAAATAAGGAGGAAAGATGAAAAAATCAAAAAAATTTCTAATTGCGCTATCCAGTTCTTTGATTATTTCTGCTGCCACAATACCCGCTTCAATCTATTGCATTATCAAGAACAAAAATAGTTGAATTCAAAAATACAATAATTCAAGAGAATCGGCAGAAAAATTAATTAATCTTATAAATAAAAATGAACATTATTATTACTTTGCAATACAACAAAAAAATGACCTACAAAATTTTTTAATCAAAAATAACTTAACAACTAAAAATTCTACAAAACAATTTATGGATTCATTCTACAAAATAAATAGTATTAATTCGAAGATTAATAATGACATTTATATAAAAAATATTGAATTTTATGAATATGCAGAAAAAATCTGAGCTTCAGTCAAGCAACTAAAATCCTTGCATTCTAAATTAATTAATATAAAAGCAAATAACAATATAGAGCAAGATCTAGATTCATTAATATCAAAATGTGAAATCAGTATAAACAAAAACAAAAATATAGATAATAGCCTTAATTTAAATGACTTGAAAGAGAGATATTCTGAAATATCAGCAGCTATAAAAAACGTTTCAAATTCCTTAGGCCAATATGAAAATACAATATCAAAAAAGATTACTGAATATAAAGAAAATATTTCAAAAATAGAAAACATTAAAAATAGTTATTTTTCACATATTGATAATGGGGAAGAATATTACAAATTGTTTAAAGATGAAATTGAATCATTTAAAAAGGATTTTAAAAAGATTCAATCTATAAAAAGTTATGATGAATATTCAAAAGAAACAGATGCTAAAATTAATTATTTAAAACAAGAAATTAAAGAACACGCTAGATTAAGCAAAGAAATTAAAGAAAATGGTGAAAACAAAGTAAATAAAGATTCTGGCGAAGACACATTTTTGGAACTTAGAAACTCAAAATTCAAAGAACCAAAATCATTTTTATTACTTTGAAGTGCATTTAGCAAACTATATAAAATGCCAAAAGAAAAATTTATTAATTTAAAACCCGCACAAATAAAGCAATTCTTTAAAGAATATGAAGAAAGAAAAGAAGCATTTTATAGAATTAATGAAATGGCGTTAGTTTTAGAAAGAACATGACAAATTTATATTCACAAAGTGAGAATTTTAGAACATTTTTATTTTAAAAGTCCTGAAACAAATAAAGATTATTTATTTTTTGAATATAATGACAAAACTATTTCAAAAGAATTTAAAGATATCGAAACTGAATTGTTATCATATCAAAAGCAAAAACAAGATAAATTAGATAAATATTTATATAGTTTTACAATAAATCATGACACCGAAAATATAGATGAAGAAAAATTAATGAAATCTAATGACTATTATTTCAACCCTGAAGAAGACATGATGTATCTTCATTATCATTTCGGACAATTACTAGATCAAAAAATTAATTCAGTTTTTGAATATTACAATAAAAAAGCAAAAGCCTTATTACAAAAAATTCAAAATAACGCTAATTATTCAAAGCAAAAAGAAAAATTGCAAAAATTGCTTTCAAAAAATGTTTCTTATAAACTTATATTTTCGGGTGAAACAAATCGAGAAAATATCTACTATAATTGACAATTTTATAAAGTTAAAAAAGACAATGAAGATAACATTGTTCCTATTGAAAAATTTCCTGAGTTTTATGAAAAAGAAATTTTTACATCTCAATATATCCACGAATTAGATGATATTTTAAACGAACTAAAAGATGTTCAATAATCCAGACTAATTAAAAATAAGGCGTTTCTGAAGCCTTATTTTTAATATACTTTTTTAACCCTAAAAGGTTTCTAATCCTTTAGTTTTTATTCAATATTGATAATTTTTGTTTTAATTCAGCAAAAGTATTCTTTAATTCTTGGTTTGTAAATGAGCTTTCTTCAATTAAAGAAATCTTAGAATTTATATCATTCAAAATTTTTTCTTGTTCTTTTATATCATAACTTAAATTATTCATTCATAAATCAGGGTTATATGCATAATAACTTTCAAAATTCTTTTTGTCACTTAAATATTTTTCAATTTCTAGATTTTTTGCACTTAATTTTTCTTTAAAATCTTTAATTTCTTGTTTATCTAATTTACTATTGTTCAAATCAAATGATTCTAATTTATTTAATAAATCAACAACTTGATATGCAAGATTATTTTTCTTTGCTTCTTCAGTTATATAAACTTCTCTAAATTTATCGCGAATGTCAACAGTGAGAAGCTTTAACAATTGTGGATAATAAGTTACTCAAATATCCATTCATTTGGCATCTAGTGCATTAGCTCTTAGTTCTTCATTTTTTTGTTGAATTTCCTTTTTAAATGCTGCTAATTTTTCATTTGCACCAGTATATTTTGGCGAATAGCAGTATTTATCTCAAACATTTAGTTTTGAAATAAGCACATCAGATCAGTCTTCAAAAATTTCGTATAAATATGATTTAATTGCTTTATTAATTATTGGAATAAATTTTTTTAATTCTTCATTAGCTTTTCATATTACTTTATAATCAACACTGTCAAGAGAATTTAAATCTTTAAGATTTGAAACCCTTTCCAACTCGTTTTTTAATTTGAAAAATTCTGTTCCGGAATATTCATTAAATTCATTCTTTTGTCTAAATGGTTCACCATTTCCTGATCTTAAAAATCTTGCAATATATTCAGCATCAACCAACAATATTTTAGATCTTTGAATTTCTAAAACTTTCTTAATACCAACTCTATCTATCCAAGCTTTTTCTTTAATTGCTTTTTCTTTAGCATCTGCTAAAGTTTTTATGGCTGCTTGTAATTCTTTGATTGTTGAATTTTTTCCAACGCCTTTTACTTCTTTAATCTTTTCATTAATTTTATCTGCAATTTCTTTATATACAGGATTTTTTAAATCGTTTGCAATAAAGTTTGATAAATCGTTTTTTGAAAATTCAAAATCAGATAATCTTGCTGATTTGTAATTTTTAATTTTTTCATTTAAATCGTTGCTTGCTCTTATTGCAGCATCAATCTTTTTATCAATATCATCAAGTGTTGATTTTGCTTCAACATTTGAATCATTAAATATTTGCAATTCTCTAGAACTATCAACATATTTAGAAGGTTCCGAATCAATAATTGCTTTTAATTTGTTCTTGGCTTCTGCAAGTCTAGACTTTTTAACTTCTTTAAGCTTTAACTTTAATTCATCAATATTATTTTTCAAAGTTAAAGATTCGCTCTTAACTTGTTCAATTGAATTAAAAGGCAATTTTTTAGCATTATTTAAAGCATTGATTGAATTTTTGGTATCTACACTTTTACTATCTTTATTATTAACTAATGATCTTAGTTGAAACATAGCCATGTTGAATTTTTCTAATTCTTGTTTTGCAAGATCTAACTTATTTTTAAGCAAAGCGATTGAACTATTCAAATATTCTGTATTCTTTGAAATTTCTTCGTCAGTAGACTTTTCATTTATTTTATTTGAATCGTTTAAAACTTTTTGTTCAATAGCGGTTTGGCATAGTTTGGCTATCGGAGAATTAATTAATTCTTTCAATTCACTTTGTGCCTTATTAAATAAATTTAAAGAGGTTCGATCTTTTATTTGCTTATTAGGTTTCTTGCAAAATCTACACATTATTAAAACAAAAGCAGTAATGGCAACTCCCCCGGCAATAAAGGTCAATCATCCTAATTTTCTTCTTCGTTTCTTTATCATATTTTCCTTTCCATGCAATATAAATACTTAAAAATAAGCATTTAATTTATCATTATAACACATTAAAAAAATAAAGTTTTTAAAAAAATTCCAAGATTTTTTTGATTAACATTAAAATAAAAAATTAGTGCATTTTTGCACTAATTTTAAATTTAATTTAAAGACCTTACAAAACTAAACGTTTTTAAGAAGTTCACGGACTTCATCCAACTTGTTTTTAATCCTTTGATCACTTATATTTTCATGGAAGTTATCAAATCATCTTAATGATTCTTTTAATTCGCGGGATCTGTCCACAAACAATTTTATTTTTTCGTTTAATTTGGTTATGTTCTCCCTACTTAATGTTTTATTTTCGTCTAGTATTTTCTTTACTTCTTTCCAACTGTTATCAATGCTTAACAATGTATATTTAAATTGTTCTGACAGTGACCGCAAGTTATTGCTTCTAGTTGTTTGAGCAACTTTAATAAATTCAGGAACTGTTAACAATATTTTATTAATTGAATATTGAGCATTTGAATTATTTATTATTACTTCTTTTAATAAAGAAACATTTTCTTTAATATTTAAGTTATCTAATGTATCTTTTATAGATTCTCATTTATTTTCGAAATTTATATTAGATCTTAAATCTACTTGTTTGCTTGTTAATTCACTAATATATTTATTAATTTCATTTTTTTCTCAAAGATAAAAATTGCTTCTTATGATATCTTCAAGTTCTTTTTTATTTTTTTCAATTTCCGATATTTTTGATACTGCTTTTTCTTTTATTATTGGAAGAAGATATTGATTTATTTCATTTAATTTATTTTCTAATAGAGAAATTTTAGGGGTTATATCTTTTGCAGTAAATTGGGTTTTTTGATGATTTAGTGTAAAGTTACTTAAGTCATTTTTAGCATTTAATATTTCTTGTTTTAACCTTTTTGCTCTTTGGTCAAGGTTATTAATATTTTCATTAACAAATTTAATTGTTTTTTCTGCTCTTTTATCTAAGTCTTTTGCTTTATCTAATAAAATTTCATTTTCTCTTACTAAAATTAAATTTCTTAGATTTTGGTAATTTTCTATGCTTCTATTTCTTTTATTAATAAACGATGATAAAACAGGAGGGTTTTTAGTATAATCTCCAACTAATACTCTAAGTGCTTTGTTAAAGTCGTCTTTCAAAGTATCATCTACATTTAATACACTATGATCCATAAGATCTTGTCAATTTTGTAGGCTTTCTATACCAACTTTATCTCCATAACCTCTCTTCATATTGGCAATAAGCTTGTCAGCTTCTAATCTATATTGTCTGTTAAGGTTATTTCTTATATGTGCTTGAATATCCACTATAACTTTTTTAATTGTAGATTCTTGCGTACTCATTTCTGTAGATAGTTGGGCTAAATAATCTTTTGTTGATTGGTTGTTTGGTTTTTGTTTCTTTGAAATTAAAGTTTGTTTTTCTTCTCAAGCGTTCTTTAATTTATCAACATCACTGTTATTAAATTGTTCAGCTTGTGCCAATTTAAACAATCTATATCCAATGTTGCTATTTTTAGTTTCAACCTTTCCTAATTCTTCGGTTATAGTCTTCAATAATTCATTTCCTAATTTTTGAACTTGTTGTGAAAAATCTTTTAATGCTTGTTTAGAACTTGATGGATTATTTTTAATTGCATCTGCTTTTGTCAATTCTTCTGCTAATTTATTTTTAGCATTTTCTAACTTGCTAGATATTCATGAAAAATTGGTATTTCTTATAGGTCCAAACTCTTCAATTTTACTTTGCAAATCATCCTTTAGAGGTTTTAATTCATTATCTATACTTGATTTTTTAGCCTTTGCGGTATTTAATGCTTGTTTTAATGCTTCATTTGCATTTTCAATTTCTGATTTATTTGAAGAATCAGACACTGATTTTTTGCTTTCTTTAGCATTAGTTAATTGAGAAATTAATGTTGAATAATTTTGATTATTTTTATTTGCTTTG
>QWCD01000075.1_pt1 | contig 33610 bp, 41 predicted proteins | sample 1972461 | NCBI WGS metagenome assembly QWCD01 (sample SAMN09866717, study PRJNA288562) | Human vaginal metagenome isolate term4_vaginal, whole genome shotgun... | isolation source: vagina | host: Homo sapiens | place: USA: California | reverse complement strand
CAAACTCTTATAAAAAAATTTGAATTGGTTGATTATAAATAAAAAAATAAATTGACGTTAATGGTATTCGTATCCAGTTTTCAAAGAACTATCTCGTTGCCATTTTCTAATTGGCACGTTTATAATTATACATATTTTTTTGTTTTTTTATAAAAAAATAAATTTATTTTATTGTTTGTTTTTTTATAAAGTTTTTAGCAATCAAAATTGCTTGATTTATTATATAACTTTAATTAATTTTTTTTGTAAAAAATAGATATTTTTTTATTTACTTATATATTTTTTAAGAAATGCTTCAATAATTACTTATTAGTAATTTAATTATTTATTTTTTTAAATTGAAGAGTTTGATAAATAAAAATTCTCTCGAATAAATCAAGAGAATTTTTTATTATTTAATATTATTTAATTTTATCGTTAATTGCTTCTTTAATAACTTTTCTTCCTCTATAAAAACCGCAGTTTTCACATGCTTGGTGAGGAGTAATCAAATTCTTGCATTGTGAACATTCAACTAATGTTGGAGCCACTAGAGCGTGGTGTGATCTTCTTAAATGTTTTCTTTGTTTTGAAGTTTTTCTTTTTGGTACTACTGCCATAATTTTCTCCTTTAAATAATCAAATTATACCAATTCGATTATTGCCATTTTAGCATTATCACCAGCACGATTGGCTAATTTTGTAATTCTTGTATATCCACCATTACGTTCAACGTATTTTGGTGCCACAACATCAAATAAATATTGTAATGAATTTTTATTTTTGTTTTCTGTTGCAATTAATCTTAAATATTTGGCTGCTTGTCTACGCGAAGCTAGGGTATTTTTCTTACCTAGAGTAATCATTTTTTCTGCATTTGAACGAATTCTTTTAGCACGTTCTAATGTGGTTGTTACTTTGCCATTAATCAATAAATCTGTTACAAGTGATCTTTCAACGTGGTCTCATCACTCAGTATTTCTACGAAATAGTTGTTTTGGATTTGCCATTGTTATTCTCCTTCTTCGTTAGCAGCATATTCTTTGTTAGAATCTTCATTATTTAATTGACTATCAAGTCATTCTCTACGACGGTCAATAATATCTTGTACTGATTTTTTACCCAAATTTTTAATATTTGAAAGTTCTTCATCGCTTAATTTCATTATTTCATCAACATTATTAAATCCAGCACGTCTTAAAGCATTCAATGAACGAATTGTCAAATTCAATTTATCAATAGAAACTGAAACTTTTGGAGTTTTTTCATGTTTTTCTTTTTGATCATCGAATAAATCAATTGTTCCTAATGCGTCAATGTTTCCAATGATTTGGAAATGAGCAACTATAATCTTTGCTGCTTCTTCCATAACGTTTTTAGCTTCAACAGTTCCATCGGTTTCAACTTTAATTTTTAATCTTTCTTCAATTATGTTAGAAGTAGAATTTAATTCTTCAAATAAAATCGCAACTTTTTTAATAGGACTGAAGTCACTATCCATTGCTAAAAATTGACCATTTTTGATTTTTGATTCTAATTTTGGACCATATTCTAGAATGGTCTTTTTATTGTCTTCAAATGAAACATAGCCTCTACCGGTTCTTAAATATAATTCAAATTCTAATGAACCATTTTTTGATATTGTTGCTATGTATTGATCTTTATTAACAATGTCAAGTCCAGGGATAGTTTCAATATCCGAAGCATGAACTTCCCCTTCTTTTGTTGATTTAAATGAAATTTTAGCTAAATTATCTTTTTCAAATAATTCTGGGTCATATGCAAAGCGAATTTTTCTTATGTTTGCAACTAATGTAATAGCATCTTCTCTTAATCCTTCAATTGCAGTAAATTCATGTTCAACATGACTAATTTTTATTGCAAATGGAGCAACAGAAGTAATTGAAGAAAGTAATGTTCTTCTTATTACAGTTCCTATTGTGTTACCATAACCACGCATTAGTGGTTCAATAACAAATGTTGTATTAAAATCTGATACTTTTTCTGCTACTAATTCTTTATATGTAATTTTTTGTATTTTCTTCATATTTATTCCTTAAAAAACAAAATAACAAATTATCCACGTTTAAGAATCTTTTTAGGAGGACGAGTTCCATTGTGAGGAGTAGGTGTTACATCCTTCACTTCTTTAACACTTAAACCACTTGTTTCTATTGATTTTCTAGCAGTTGATTTTCCAGGACCTACACCTTTAACTAAAATTGTAACTTCCTTTAAACCAAATTCTTTTGCTTTTTCAACTGCAGCAGCAGCAGCAAGTCCTGCTGCATATGGGGTTTTCTTCTTTGTGCCTTTGTATCCTATTGCACCAGAAGAACTTCAAGCAAAAACATTTCCTTTTAGATCTGAGAAAGAAACAATTGTGTTTTGGTAAGTTGAGTGAATATGTGCAATACCTTGAGTAATAACTTTTTTATTTTTCTTTGCCATTATTATTTACCTTTCTTTCCTGCTATTGTTTTTCTTGGACCTTTTCTTGTTCTTGCATTTTTCTTTGTAGATTGACCACGTACAGGTAATCCCTTACGGTGTCTAATACCACGATATGATTTAATTTCCATTAATCTTTTAATGTTTAGATTTATTTCTCTTCTTAAATCACCTTCAGTGGTGTATTTTTTAGCTTCATCTCTGATTCTAGTTAATTCTTCTTCGCTAAGATCTTTAACTCTTTTTTCGCCGTCAACATTAGCATCTTTTAAAATTTCTTTTGCTAGTGAAACGCCAATACCAAAGATGTAAGTAAGTGAAATACGAACTTTTTTATTATTAGGAATTTCAATGTTTAAAACTCTGGCCATGTTTTATCCTTGTCTTTGTTTATGTTTTGGGTTAATGCAAATTACGCGATTAACACCATGTCTTTTAATTATCTTGCAATTATTGCAAATACGCTTAATAGAAGCTCTGACTTTCATATTTCTCCTTATTATTTGTGTCTAAAAACAATCCTACCTCTGCTCATATCATATGGACTAAGTTCAACGTCAACTAAATCTCCAGGGATCATTTTGATATTGTGAAGTGACATTTTACCTGAAATAGAAGCTTTAATAGTAAGTCCATTTTCTAATAAAACATCATAGTCTCTTGATGTGTGCATTTTAGTAATTTTGCCTGACATTTTGATTGCGTCTTTTGCCATTAAATATTGTCTCCTGAGAGTATATATGCTTGGTCATTGTCAATTAAAACTGTTTGTTCATAATGAGCAGTGTTATAACCAAGAGGATCATAAACTGTTCATCCGTTTCCCTTGACCAATACATTTTTAGATTTTTGTAAAATCATTGGTTCAATGCAAATTACCATACCATTTCGAATTAGCTGTCCAGTACCTGGATAGCCGTCGTTATAAACATATGGATCTTCATGCAACTTTCTGCCTATTCCGTGACCTGTATATTCATCTGGAGTAAAATATCCTCTATCACGAATTAAATTTCCTATGGCTGCAGAAATATCACCAATGTGTTTGCCAACTTTAATTGCATTAAAGCCAGCATAAAAAGCGTCTTTTGCGCAGGCAATTAATTTTTTGTCTGCTTCAGTTATGTTGCCAACTCCTTTTGTAAATGCTGAATCAGAATAATAGCCGTCATAAATTGCTCCAGTGTCAATTTTGACTATATCTCCATCCTTTACAACATAATCACTAGGAATTCCATGAATTAATTCATTATTAACAGAAATGCAACATGTATTAGGGAAACCATATTGTCCTAAGAATGCTGGTTTTCCACCCCTTTTTCTTATTTCTTTAAAAGCTACGCTATCAATTTCTTTTAAAGAAACGCCTGGTCTTATAAAGTCGTATAAAACAGTTTTCACTTCTGCCAGGATTTTACAAGCTTTTTTGATCTTTTCAATTTCAAATTGATTTTTTATTATGACCATTTTAAAGCCTCTTTTACATCATTATATACTTTATCAATCGTTTGATAACTATTTATCTTTAAAAGTATACCAAGTTCTTGATAAAAATTGATCAAACATTTAGTTTGTTCATTATATATTGATAAACGTTTCTTTATTACTTCTGGTTCGTCATCTGGTCTTTTTGTTACTTTTTCGTGGCATTTAATGCACAAATCACCAGGTAATGGTGGAAATGATTGCAAATGATAAATGGTTTTACAATTTAAACAAATTCTACGTTTTGAAAGACGGTCAATAATTTGTTCATCAGTAATTTCTAGCAAAATTACTTTATCAATTTTGATTCCAACATTTGCTAATGAAAGTAAAAACTTTGCTTGAGCTAATGTGCGGGGATATCCGTCTAATATGAAGTGTTTCTTTTCTCTTATTAATTCAGTTAATTTTTTTTCAACTAGTTGATTTGTTATACAATCATCAACATATGCTCCCGAATCTAAAATAGATTTTATTTTTAAGCCAAGGGGAGTTTGATTTTTAATTTCTTGTCTAAACATATCTCCAGTTGAAATTTGAACATAATCATTATTTTGCACCATTTTTGTTGCAATAGAGCCTTTACCAGCTCCTGGTGCGCCAAGCATAATTATATTAGGAAATTTTTTTGCGTGTTCGTTGTACACTTCTTGAGATTTTTCTATCATATTAAATCTTCTTCTTCCTCTCCATACATTTCTTTTAATTCTCTTATCATTTTTCTCTTTCTTGATAATTCTTGTGACTTGTAGCGGGCTTTAATTTGTTGAACAGTTTCATAAGCCGTTGAAACTAGTATCATTATACTTGTACCGCCAAATGCTATTGAGGCTGGCATGCCTAGCATTTGTTGAATAAATTGTAAAGCGCCCAGCAGCAATAAATATCCTGAAGAAAAGAATGATAAACGTAAAATTACATTCAATAAATAATCTTCTGTTTGTTCTCCGGGTCTAACGCCAGGAATAAAAGTACTGTTTTTAGCAAAATCTTCACTAATTTTATCAATTCTTGATTGTTGGATTCCCATTAATATTGTTAATCCAAATGTAATTAAAATAAATAGAAAGAATCCAAGTGGTTGAGTAAATTGCAAATTGTTGTAAACTCATTGATAATACTTGCTTGTATTTGGATCAAATAAGTTTGCAATCATTGTTGGCACACTCAATATCATCATTGAGAAGATAACTGACATGATACCAGCAGGATTTGCTTTAATAGGTAAATAACTCAATTCTTTTTCGTTTTTAGAAAGACCCGCACCAACTTGTTGAATTGGAATATGTCTTTCTGCAATTGTAAATATTACAACAATAAATATTACAAGTAAATAGCAAAAGATATATACTGCGTAATTTATTGCTTCTTGTAGAACTAAATTATTTTGTTGAGCTGATGGAACATAAAATTTAAATGCACTCTTGAATGAAGGAATTAAAGCACTTGCTATACCAACAAAGATTATTAAACTCGTTCCATTGCCAACGCCTCTATTAGTTATTTGTTCTGATAAGAACAATGAAAAGAATGAGCCAGCTACTAATATTGCAGGCAAAATGAAATATTGATATGCTACCATTCCACTTTGTCCAAATAATTTTTCTAATTTTGGTGAAAAAGTAATTCCAAATCCTTGACGAGGATTAACTAATGCTTTTGTTATCAAATATGCTTGAACTATTGCAAAAACAAAAGTAACTCCGTAAGTAATGAAATTTATTTTAATCCGGCCTTGAGGACCAGATTGACTTAAACGGTGAATGGCCGGGAATGCTTTAGTTTGCAATATCATCATAACTAAACTAGATGATATAAACGGTCCTATTCCTAGCGCGACAACAGAGAATTGTCTTAATCCACCGCCACCTACTAAATTCAAAATCCCAAAGAAATCTCCTTGGGTTAATGAATCAGGGTTTGCTAAATTGACACCTGGAATTGTAATTGTTCCAGTGGCTAGAAAAAGAGTAATAATGAATAAGGTGAAAAGAATCTTTTTAAAAAGATTATGATTTTTTCATCATTCATTTCAAGTGTTTTTTTTATCAACTAAAAACTTATCTAGTGCTAATTTGCGCTCGATCTTTTCTTGACTAATCTCTTTTTCCAACTTAGTTTTTCTAGCCATTATTTAACCTCTATTTTTCCTCCGACTTTTTCAATAGCTTCAATAGCGGATTGTGAAAGTGTTGGAATTTGTACATTAAGTTTTTTAGTTAAAGAACCCTTAGCTAAAATTTTAACTGGTAATGTTCCTTTAATCAAGTTTCTTGCAGCAAGTGTTTCGTAAGAAACTACTTCACCATCTTGATATTTTGATTGTAAATCTGCTAGATTTACTACTTGGAATTCAACGTGATTTACATTGCTAAATCCACGTTTTGGAATTCTTCTAAATAGTGGCAATTGGCCACCTTCAAATCCTAGTCTTACTTTGCTTCTTTTTGTTTGACCACTTTGTCCTCTACCTGCTTGTTTTCCTTTTCCAGCAGCATGGCCACGACCAACACGGTGTTTGTCTTTTCTTGCCCCTGGAGTTGGTTTTAAATTATGTAATTGCATAATCACTCCTTATTTTGATAATAGATGATTTACATCAATATCGCGTAATTTTGCGATTTCTTCAACAGTTCTAACTTTTTTAAGTGCCTTAATAGTAGCTTGGACAATGTTTTGTTTTGTTCTTGAACCATAAGTTTTTGTTGAAATGTCGGTGTAACCTGCTAATTCAACAACAGCACGAACGGTGTTTGAAGCAATGATTCCGGCACCTTTTGGAGCTGGACGTAATTGGATTCTTGATGCTAAGAATTTTTCTTGAATTTCATGAGGGATTGTTCCATTTGAAATTGGAACTGAGAAAACATTTTTTTGTGCATCTTTAACTGCTTTTTTAATTGCATCTTGGACTTCATTAGCTTTTCCATGTCCAAATCCAACTTTTCCTTTTTTGTCACCAACAACAACATAAGCTGAGAATGAAAATCTACGTCCACCCTTAACAACAGTTGTAACTCTTGCAATGTCAATAACTTTTTCTTCGAATTGTTTTGCTTGAGCTTGATTTGCTGAATGATCTTGATTACGATTTTGGAATTGTTTTGGTTTATTTTCGCTTGATTTTAGATCTTTTGAATTTGATCTTTCTCTTTTAAAAGAAACAACCTTTGTGCCTTCTGTTTTATTTTCTTTTAATTCAGGTTTTTCTGAATTTTTAATATTTTTTTCTACTTCAGCCATTAGAATTTAATCCCTTCTTCTCTTAGAGTATCAGCAAAAGCTGCTAATTTTCCGTGGTATATGTATCCTGAACGATCAAACACTATTGATTTTACATTGATTGCCAATAATTTTTTAGCAAAATCTTTTGCAACTAATTTAACTGCATCAATATTGTTTGCTTTATTTTCTAGTATTTGTGTTGATGAAGAAGCAATTGTGGTGTGCAATTCATCATTTACTGCTTGTGCATAAAATGCATGTAAAGATTTAAAAACAACAACTCTAGGAACTAATGCAGTTCCTTTTGACAATTTGTTAGTAATCTTTAAGTGTTTTGCTTTACGTTTTAAATTTCTTGATAACATAATTTATAACTCCTTAGGCTACTATTTAGCAGCTGTCTTTCCTTCCTTACGTCTAATAACTTCATCTTTATACATAATACCTTTTCCAGAATATGGACTTGGACGTCTTACATCACGAATATTTGCAGCAAATTCACCAACAGCTTGTTTGTCAATTCCTGAAATAATAATATTGGTTGGTTTTGGTAATTCAATTTTTAGATTTGATGGAACTTCTAAATTTACAGCATGTGAATAACCAGCAATAATTTCAATTGTATTTCCCTTTAAGGTGGCTTTGTAACCTACACCTTTAATTTCAATTTCTTTTTTGTAACCACTTGAAACACCTATTAACATATTTTTAATGTTTGCATTTGTTGTTCCGTGTAATTGTTTTGTAGATTTTTCTTCGCTAGATCTCAATGTCTTAATTTCGTTGTTTTCAACAACTACTGAAATTAATGGTGAGAATGTATAACTCAATTCTCCTAATTTGCCTTTTACTTCGATATGGTTTTTATCTAATTTAACTTCAACATCTTTTGGTATTTCTAAAACTCTTTTTCCAATTCTAGACATAATTACTTCTTTTTAAGTTTATTATCAAATGAAGGCGATAACTTCGCCACCAACATTAGCCTTACGAGCTTCTTTATCTGTTAATAAACCTTTTGATGTTGAAATAATAGCTGTTCCATATCCACTTAAAACTCTAGGCAATTTTTCAGCAGATGAATATACTTTTAAGCCAGGTTTTGAAACTTTTTTAAGACCAGAAATTGCTGATTGATTTTGATTCATACCTTTGTATTTTAAAGTAACTTTTATTTCTTTAAAATTGGTTTTTTCGTTTTTTACAACTTCAAAATCAACAATATATCCTTCTCTTTTAATAATTTCTAAAATTTTTGCTTTCTTGTTTGAATGTGGCAATACAACTTCATGATATTTACGAGAAATTGCATTTTTAATACGTACAAACATATCTGCAACTGGATCTATAATAATAGCCATAATTATCAGCTCGCTTTCTTAACACCAGGAAGTTTTCCTTCATGTGCTAATTTTCTAAAACAAATTCTACAAATTTTATATTTACGCAATACAGCGTGAACACGGCCACAAAGTTGGCAACGAGTATATTTTCTAACCTTAAATTTAGGTTGGCGTTCGGCTTTAACCTTTAATGATGTTCTTGCCATAATATCTCCTAATTATTGCCCTTTGCAAAAGGGATTCCTAAGTGTTTTAATAATGCAAAGGCTTCTTTATTGCTTTTTGCAGTTGTTACAAGAATAACATCCATACCTTTTAATTTACGGATTTTATCAAATGAAATTTCAGGGAAAATAATTTCTTCTTTAATGCCGATAGCATAATTTCCACGGCCGTCAAAGCTTTTTAGTGATGTTCCATTGAAGTCACGTACACGAGGTAAAGCAACATTAATTAATTTTGTTAAAAATGATCACATCTTTTCTCTTCTTAGTGTAACTTTCCCTCCCATTGGCATTCCTTCACGTAATTTTCATGAAGCCAATGATTTCTTAGCGGTTGTTTGATATGGTTTTTGACCTGTAATTTGAGCAAGTTCAACCATAACTTCTTCGATTGCCTTTGAGTTTGAAACTTCGTTACCGGCAGTCATGTTAATAACGATTTTTTCTAGTTTAGGAGCTTGCATTACACTGGTGTAACCAAATTCTTTAACTAGCGCGAAACGAATTTCGTCTAAATATTTTTGTTCTAATGCTAATTTAATTTGTTTTGCCATATATTTGCTCCTTTCTAGATAGTCTTGTTAATTTTCTTCATCACTCTTTGTTTTTTGTTGGTTTTAGGATCAACTTTTCAACCAATTTTTGAACCGATTGATTTTTGACCTTGAGCACCTTTTTTAACCAAATAAGCAACGTTTGAAATATGAATTGGGTATTCTTTCTTTTCAATTTTTCCATCATTATTTTCTTGTGATGGTCTGTGGTGTTTAGTTTTAATGTTTACGCCTTTTAAAACAACAGTTTGTTCTTTTTGATTTGTTGATAAAACAGCAGCAAATTTTCCTTTGTCTTTACCAGCAATAATTAATACCATGTCATTTTTTCTAATTTTAGCTTGAGCCATATTATAAAACCTCCGGAGCTAATGAAACAATCTTTAAAAAACCTTTTTCACGTAATTCTCTTGCTACTGGACCAAATACCCGAGTTCCTCTTAATGAGTTATCTTCCTTAATTAATACAACAGCATTGTCATCAAATCTTATATGAGAACCATTTTCACGCATTAAACCACGTTTTGTTCTAACTATAACTGCTTTAACAACTTGGCCTTCTTTTACAATTCCGTTTGGAATAGCTTTTTTAATAGTTACAACAACAATATCACCAATGTTGGTTGATCTAACAATTGATCCACCTAGGTTTTTAATAATCATAACTTCTTTTGCGCCTGAATTGTCAGCAACGTTACATCTTGAAAATTCACTAAGCATTTTCTGCTCCTTCAATTGCGTGTGATTTGATTTCTACTAGTCTAAAGTGTTTGGTTTTTGATAAAGGTCTTGTTTCTTGAATTTTAACAATGTCACCAACTTTAGCTAAATTTTGTTCATCATGAACTGCGAATTTCTTTGATTTTTTAAAACGTTTTGAATAAAGAGGGTGTTTTTCGTAAATTTCTACAACAACAGTAATTGTTTTTTGGTTTTTAGTTGATACAACTGTTCCAACTAAAGTTTTACGACGGTTTTCTCTAACTGTAGTTTCCATTATTTATTCCCTTCTAAAGTTTTTGCTTTAATTGCTGTTAAAGTTCTTGCGATATCTTTTTTAACTAATTGGATTTTGTGGGTTTCGTCTAATTGTCTTGTAGCATTTTTGAAACGTAATGAGAATAGTTCTGCTCTTAAATCAGCAACCAACTTATTTAGTTCGTCAAGTGATTTTTCTTTTAATTCTGCAAATGTCATAGTAATTATTCTCCTTCAACTTCATTAGTTTTAGTTTCTAAAGATTGTTCTTTTGAAATAACTTTTCAAGTTACAGGTAGTTTGTGACCACCTAATCTCAATGCTTCCTTCATGGTATCAACTGTATTGCCTAAAACTTCAAACATTACTGTTCCTTCTTTTACGACTGCAAATCATTGATCTGGGCTACCCTTACCAGATCCCATACGAACACCAATAGGTTTACTAGTTTTTGACATGTGAGGGAATATTTTAATAATAACTTTTCCTTCACGTCCCATATGTCTAGTAATAGCAATACGGGCTGCTTCGATTTGTCTTGCACTAATTCATGCTGATGAAGTTGATTTTAAACCAAATTCGCCAAATGCAACTGTATTATTACGATGTGCAACAACTTTGTCGTGGCGGATACGGAACATTTTTCTATGTTTAGTTCTTTTTGGTTGAAGCATGTCTTTCACCGCCTTTTTTAAATTCTCTTTTACGTGGAGCTTCTTTTACTTCTGCTTCACTTGTTTTAGGTGATAAAATTTCGCCTAATGAAACTCATACCTTAACTCCTAAGATACCATATGTTGTTAAGGCTGTTGTTACAGCATAATCAACATCTTGTCTTAAAGTATGTAATTTCATTTCACCTTCGGTATATCCTTCTGTTCTAGCCATATCAACGCCATTTAGACGTCCAGCTACTGAAGTTTTAATACCTTTTGCGCCAGCTTTTAATGCTGCTTTAATTGCAAATTTTTGTGCTAGTCTAAAACTACCACGATTTTCTAATTTAATTGCAATTCCTTCTGCTAGTAATCTAGCATTTAAATCAGGATTTTTTAATTCAATTACTTCAATAGTAATGTCAGCTTGTTTTTTAGCAATAACCTTTTTTAATTGTGCTGTTAAGGCTTTGACATTTTCGCCATTTGTTCCAAGGAATGCTGCAGGTTTTGCAGTGTGAATATAAACAATAGTATATCCTGCTTGATCACGTTTAATTTGTACTTTACCAATTAAATATTCACGAACTTTTTTGTCAAAGAAATCATAAATTTTTTGATCTTCTAATAAATAAGTTGCAAATTTATCTTTATCTGCATATCAAGTTGTGTTATGAGATTTTGTAATTCCATAACGAAATCCATTTGGATTAACTTTTTGACCCATTATTTATCTCCTTTTTTGTTGATTTCTTCAACATTATTGATTTCTGTTAATTCAATAAAGAAATGACTTGTTCTTTTTAAAATTGCATAAGCACGTCCACGTGAGTGAGGTTGGAATCTTTTTAGTGTAGGTCCATCATTTACTAAAATGGTAGTTACATAAAGTTTAGTTGCATCAAGTCCAGCATTATTTGTTGCATTAGCAATTGCTGAATTTAGAAGTTTTAGAATAATTTCTGACGCTTTTTTGTGTGTATGTTTTAGAATAACTATTGCTTGAGTTGCTGATTTATATCTAATTAAATCTGCTACTAATCTTGCTTTACGTGGTGAAATTCTTTGCATGCGAACTGATGCATGTGCTGAATTTTGTAAAATTTCTTTAGCCATATTCTATTTCTTTCCTTTATCTGCACCATGACCATTGAAGGTTCTTGTTGGAGCAAATTCACCTAGTTTGTGTCCTACCATATCATTTGTAACAAATACATCAATAAATGCATGTCCATTGTGAACTTGGAAGGTTAAACCAATAAATTCTGGATAAATTGTTGAGCGTCTTGATCATGTTTTAATTGGACGTTTTGGTGATTTATTTTCAATAATAGCCAAAACTTTCTTCATTAAATGATCATCAACAAAGGGAGCTTTCTTTAATGAACGAGCCATTATTTAGTTTCCTTTCTTCTTCTAATAATAAATTGATTTGATGCTTTTTTAGTTGCACGAGTTTTAACGCCAAGTGCTCTTTTTCCTCATGGAGTCATAGGACTCTTTCTACCAATAGGTTGTCTACCTTCACCACCACCATGTGGGTGATCATTAGGGTTCATAGCTGAACCACGAACTGTTGGTCTAATTCCTCTTAAACGGTTACGTCCTGCCTTACCAATATTAACAAGTGAGTGTTCTTCGTTTCCTACTTCACCAACTGTTGCACGATTAATTGCTAAAACTTTTCTAACTTCGCCTGATTTTAATCTTAGAATTACATAACGACCTGATTCATCTTTACCTAAGATTTGTGCTGATGATCCAGCTGATCTAGCAATGATTCCACCTTGTCTTGGTTGTAATTCAATATTGTGAACAAATGTACCTTCAGGAATGTTGGCTAATGGTAAATGGTTACCGACTTGAATGTCAACATTATCACCTGACAAAATAACTTGTCCAATTTTAATACCTTTAGGGCTTAAAATATATCTTTTTTCACCATCTCTATAAACAACTAATGAAATATTAGCTGAACGATTAGGGTCATATTCAATAGTTTTTACAGTAGCTGGGATTCCATCTTTTTGACGTTTAAAATCAATGATACGATAGAATCTTTTCAATCTACCACCTTGATGACGGGTAGTGATTTTACCTTGATTGTTTCTTCCTGCTTTTGTTGGAAGAGCAACAAGCAATGATTTTTCAGGAGCATGTCCTGTTAAATTTGCTTGATAATCAAGAGAAGACATATTACGACGGCCATTGGTATATGCTTTAAATTTTTTAATAGCCATGTTGTTTTCTCCGTTCTTAAAAATATTGTTATCTTTTAAGAAAATATTAATTATTTTTTTAATTTAGTTTCATCTTATATTTATGCAAGATTAACTATTTGTTTTCAGCAGCTTTTTTAGCTTCAGCTGCTTTAATTTTTTCTGCTGCTTTTAATTCTGCAGCGGTAGGTTCAGCAGGTTTTTCTTCTTTAACTTCTTTTTCTGCTGTTGCTTTTTCAGCTTCTTTGTTAGCTTTCTTTAATTCTTCAGCAAATAGAATAATTTTTGAATCTTTTGCTAAATATACAGTTGCTTTTTTAACTGAATTTTTAAAACCTGAGAAACGTCCTAATTTAGCAGGTTTTTTATCGTAATTAGTAATGTTAACTTTTAATACTTTTACATCAAAAATAAATTCAACTGCTTTTTTAACTTCGATTTTGTTTGTTCTTTTATCAACTACAAATGTATAAACGTTTTTATTTTCACGTGATAATTCACTTTTTTCTGTTAAAAGTGGGTATTTAATAACTTCATTTATATTCATTATTTAACCAATCCTTCTAAGTATTTAACATCATCTGAACTAATAACTAAAACATCTGCTGCCAATAAAGATTCAACTGATAAACTAGTTACTTTTGTTACAGTTACATTTGGTAAGTTTCTTGCTGATAAGAACACTGTTTCATTATTTGAAACTAATAAAACCTTGTTTAGACTAGCAATTTTATCTTCGTTTAATTTAATTAATAATTCACGAGTTGAAATTTTTGATAAAGAATATTCTTTTACTAAAACAGCATGGTCTTTTGCTAATAAAGTTAATGCTGATAATAAAGCGTTTCTTCTTGTTTTTTTGTTGATTTTTAGATTGTAGTTTCTTTCAGTTGTTGGGCCGAATACCTTACCACCACCAACAAATATAGGTGATCTTAGTGATCCAGCACGAGCATTACCAGTATGTTTTTGATCTCATGGTTTCTTACCACTTCCACTAACTTCTCCACGAGTTTTAGTTTTGTGAGTAGCAAGTCTTCTTGAGCCACGTTCTGATAAAATTGCATCAAAAATTGCTTGGTTATAAATTTTTTCTAAACCAAATACTGATTTAGGAAGATTTTCACTTGAAAATTCAACGTGTTCTTCATTATCTTTTTTAACTGATATTTTTGATGGTTTTTTAGGAAGAGTTTTTTCTACTAGATTTTCTTTTTCTAAGTAGTCGATTGCTTCTTCATTTTTAACTTTTTCGCCAGTTACTTTTTCTAAAATTAATTTAGCTTTTTCTAATCCAACTGATCCGCGATAAGCGCCATCACGGTGGAATCATACTCTAGTATTGTTTTTTGATTTTTCAGAAAGTTCAATAAATTCTGTTAATGCTTCTGAAAAATTTTCAAAATTCTTGAATGATTTTTGGTTAGCCTTTTTTAAATTAAATGAAATATTACGATTTTCATCAAATTTTTCAGAAATGTAGAATTTTTCTAATGTTACATTTTTTGTTGCCATTATTTATTTTCTCCTTCTTCTCCGGCCTTAGCAATTGCTTCATCCAAAGCAGCTTTCATTTCTTTTAATGACATATCCATGTTTAATTCAAGATTGTATTTTTTAGCTTGAGTAAAGATTTCATTTTTAGCCAAAGCTTCTTTTAGATTCAATAATTTAATAACTGGTTTATTCTTAATTGATTTCTTAGCAGTTTTAATGATTAAGAATGCTCCTTTAGCACCAGGAACTGATCCCTTGATCAATAAAATATTGTTTTCTGCATCTTCTTTAACAACTTCTAGGTTTTGAACAGTTACTTGTTCAGCTCCTAAATGTCCTGGCATGGTCATACCTTTTCAAACCCTATTTCCAGAAATATCTCCTAGAGAACCGGTTTGTCTAACAGGTTGTGAACCACCACCACCACCGTGTGATTTAGGGCCAATATGTTGATTTCATCTCTTGATGGTACCCGCAAATCCTTTACCTTTAGAAATAGCTGTTACGTCAACAACTTCTCCAGCGGTAAATAATGAAGCATCTACAGTATCACCTAGTGAAAATCCTGACATATCACGGATTTCTTTTACGAAGCGCTTAGGTGTTGTATTTGCTTGTTTAAAGTAATTAACTTCAGGTTTAATGATTCTTGAAGATTTTTTATCTTCTGTTGCTAATTGAAGAGCAACATAACCATTTTTTTCTGATGTTAAAACCTTAGTAACAACATTTGGTTTAACTTCTACTACTGTCACAGGTATTAATTTACCTTCTGAAGTAAATAGTTGAGTCATCCCAACTTTTCTTCCTAAGATTCCTTTCATGATTATCCTTTCAAATTTATTAATTTATTAAATATATATACTATATTTATAAATAAAAAATAATTACTGTTATTGATTAACAGTTTTTAAACTTATTTGTACACCAGCAGATAAATCTAATCTCTTAGCTTTATCAACTAATGATTCAGAAACTTTATCTAAAACGATTAAACGTTTATGAGTTCTGCTTTCAAATTGTTCACGAGATTTCTTGTTAACGTGAACAGATCTTAAGATGGTAATAATTTCTTTATGTGTTGGTAAAGGAATTGGACCACTAATAGTTGCTTTTTCAGCTTGAGCTAATAAAACTATTTTTTTAGCAGCTTCATCTACTAAGTGGGCATCAAAAGATTTAATTTTGACTTCTAGTTTCATATTTGTTCTCCTTCTTCGTAATTCGAAGTAACTCCACACAAGTTCTCAATATGCGAGATGAACAACTAAGCTCGGCATATCGTAACCTCGTGTTTCTTCGTTGTAGTTGCAAAAGAATTATAACAAAATTTTTATTTTTTAAAAAAATAATTTTTTTTGATGAAAAAAACATGCTTTTTACTTTTGATTTTATTAAAAAATTAACGATAAAAAATAATCGACTTATACTAAAAAATATAGATATTGAAAAACAATATAAATAATTAATAAAGATAAATACAAAGACATTAATGAAATCAAAAAACCAAATGATTTTTTAGATTTAAATAATAAAAAACATTGACAAAAATTGTTTTTAGACAATGTTTTATAAAAATGAAATTCAGCGTTTAATGTAAATGTTGATTTAGAAGAATTTTAACTTATATTAGGTGTTTAAAACACCACAACTTATTTTTAATTTTGAATGATAAAAAAAACAAGCAATTTGATTTTTAAATTGTTAATTTTCTATTTATTTTTTTAATTTTTAAAATTAATCCTATTAATCAGCATCCGAAAGATCTAAATAGATATATCCTTCCGATTCTTTACCCATTAAATTGTTTTTAATCATATCTGGACAAAGAATTTGTATGTAAATACAAGGCATATTCTTTTCTTCACCTTTTTTTAAAAATTCAATTAAAAGTTTGTGACCTCAAGGCATAAGATTTTCAGGAATTTTTATATCAAAATATTTTTTAATGTCATTATCTTCCATAAAATATGTATAAGCAATTCTTTCTTGACTTTTTAACATTTCAATAGTGTCGTATTTTTTAGTTTCATCAATTGCTTTATTAACAATTTCAATTAAGGCTTTGGCTCCTTTGTTGGCTACAAATTTTTTGCCTTCTTTGGAAAGTTCAAATGAAAATTGTGTTGTTATTTCTGAAATTTGAGAAGCGGATAATAGCTTTCTTTGAAAAATTCTATGAAGTCTATTAGGTTGTTCGGGATCTGTATCATCAGTATTTTCATTATTTGTATCTTTATTGTCATCTTTCTTGTCGCTAGTATCGGTGGTACCGGTATTTGTGCTATCTGTATTTTTGTCATTAGTATCTGTGGTGTCAACACTAGAATTACCTATATTCTTATTATCAGTATCAGTAGTACCAGTATTTGTGCTATTTGTATTTTTATCATTAGTATCTGTAGTGCCACTATTATCTATATCAATAGTGTTATTACTTGTATCTAAGGTATTATTAATTGTGGTAGTTTCTTTGCAAGATATGCTTAAAAGAGGTAATAATGACACAGCCGGAAAAATAAAACTTAATAAAATATTTTTTTTCATATTCCCTTCACCTTTTAATAACTATGATTATACAACAATACGGCAAAATATATTAGTCAAAAAAATTTTAAATTTGAGCAAAATAATGTTTATATTTCTTTACATTTAGTAAAATTTAATTACTAGATAACAATATTTTGTTTTTTAGTTTAAATTTCAAATAATAAAATAATAATAAAAATTAAATCAAGGAGAAATATGATTTCTAAAATTTATGATGATAAAAAATATCTTGAAAAAATGGATAAATGATTTAGAGCTGCTAATTATTTAGGCGTATGTCAAATGTATTTAAGAGACAATCCTTTGCTAAAAAAGCCTTTAACATCAAATGATATTAAACTATATCCTATTGGACACTGAGGAACAGTTCCTGGACAAAACTTTATTTATACACATTTAAATAGAGTAATTAAGAAATATGACTTAAATATGTTTTATATTGAAGGCCCAGGACATGGTGGACAAGTTATGATTTCAAACTCTTATCTTGATGGATCTTATTCAGAAATATATCCTGAAATATCTCAAGATGAAGCTGGACTTGCAAAAATGTTCAAAAGATTCTCATTCCCTGGTGGAACTGCAAGCCATGCAGCACCTGAAACACCTGGATCAATTCATGAAGGTGGTGAATTAGGATATTCTATAAGCCATGGAACAGGAGCAATATTAGATAACCCTGATGTTATTTGTGCAGCTGTTGTTGGCGATGGTGAAGCAGAAACAGGCCCACTAGCAACTAGCTGATTCTCAAATGCTTTTATTAACCCTGTAAATGATGGAGCAATACTTCCTATATTACATTTGAATGGTGGAAAAATTTCAAACCCTACACTTCTTTCAAGAAAACCAAAAGAAGAAATTAAAAAATACTTCGAAGGTTTAGGCTGAAATCCAATTTTCGTTGAATGAAGCGAAGATAAAAGTAATCTTGACATGCATGAATTAATGGCAAAATCATTAGATAAGGCTATTGAATCAATTAAAGAAATTCAAGCAGAAGCAAGAAAAAAACCTGCTGAAGAAGCAACAAGACCAACTTGACCTATGATTATTTTAAGAACCCCTAAGGGATGAACTGGACCAAAGCAATGAAACAATGAAGCTATTGAAGGAAGCTTTAGAGCTCACCAAGTTCCTATTCCTGTTTCAGCATTCAAGATGGAAAAAATTGCTGACTTAGAAAAATGATTAAAATCATATAAACCAGAAGAATTATTTGATGAAAATGGAACTATAATAAAAGAAATTAGAGATCTTGCACCAGAAGGTCTAAAGAGAATGGCTGTTAATCCAATTACAAATGGCGGAATCGATAGCAAACCTTTAAAATTACAAGATTGAAAAAAATATGCTTTAAAAATTGACTATCCTGGAGAAATAAAAGCCCAAGATATGGCAGAAATGGCAAAATTTGCCGCTGATATAATGAAAGATAACCCTTCATCATTTAGAGTATTTGGACCCGATGAAACTAAATCAAATCGTATGTTTGCATTATTCAATGTAACAAATAGACAATGACTAGAACCAGTTTCTAAGAAATACGATGAATGAATTTCACCTGCAGGTAGAATTATTGACTCGCAATTAAGTGAACACCAATGTGAAGGTTTCCTAGAAGGTTACGTATTAACCGGAAGACATGGTTTCTTTGCATCATATGAAGCATTTTTAAGAGTTGTTGATTCAATGCTTACTCAACATATGAAATGAATTAAGAAAGCTTCAGAATTATCATGAAGAAAAACCTACCCTTCATTAAATATTATTGCAACTTCAAACGCTTTCCAACAAGACCACAATGGTTACACTCACCAAGACCCAGGACTTTTAGGACACTTAGCTGATAAAAGACCAGAAATTATTAGAGAATACTTACCAGCTGATACAAACAGTTTACTAGCAGTAATGAATAAAGCCTTAACTGAAAGAAATGTAATTAACTTAATTGTTGCTTCAAAACAACCAAGAGAACAATTCTTTACAGTTGAAGATGCTGAAGAATTACTAGAAAAAGGTTATAAAGTTGTTCCTTGAGCTTCAAATATTTCAGAAAATGAAGAACCAGATATCGTATTTGCTTCAAGTGGTGTTGAACCAAACATTGAATCATTGGCTGCTATTTCACTAATTAACCAAGAATATCCACATCTAAAAATAAGATATGTTTATGTTCTTGACTTATTAAAATTGAGATCTAGAAAAATAGATCCAAGAGGAATTAGCGATGAAGAATTTGATAAGGTATTTACTAAAAATAAACCTATCATACTTGCTTTCCATGGATTTGAAGGATTATTAAGAGACATCTTCTTTACAAGATCTAACCACAATTTAATTGCACACGGATATCGTGAAAACGGTGATATTACAACATCATTCGATATTAGACAATTAAGTGAAATGGATAGATATCATATTGCTAAAGATGCAGCAGAAGCAGTATATGGAAAAGATGCAAAAGCATTTATGAATAAATTAGACCAAAAACTAGAATATCATAGAAACTACATTGATGAATATGGATATGATATGCCAGAAGTTGTTGAATGAAAATGAAAGAACATAAACAAAGAAAATTAATTTTAGTTTAAATAATTTCTTATATTTATGGTAAAATTGACTAAGTTAATTAACGAAAAATAACATAGGAGTACACATGCAAAAAGATATTCACCCAAAATACAACCAAATTAAAGCTGTTTGCTCATCATGCAATTCAACAATAGAATTTGGTTCAACTGCTGATAAAGTTACTTTAGATGTTTGCTCTAATTGTCATGCTTTCTACACAGGAAACCGTACAGATGTTAAAGCTCGTGGACGTGTTGAAAGATTTAATAAGATATTAGAAAAATCACATAAAAAGAACTAATTAATTAGCATTAATAAATAGGCAAAATGCCTATTTTTTTATTATGTGCAATAATGCATACCAACTGCATAACCAATGTTTTCATTGCTATTGTCTCATTTCATTGAAATATTCCCGGCTTTTACTTCTCCTTTATTTGCATTTAAAGTCTTAGCCAAGCCTATTGAAGTTCCAATAATTCCAACAGTGCTTGTTACTACAGACAAAATAGTTGAAATTAAAGCAGTAATTGCAAAACCTCCTACAATATTTTTTGTTTCTTCTTCGCTCATTAGTTTGAAATTTATATTCATTTTTATTTCTCCCTTCAATTTCAAATATAACAAATATTCCATTATGTTGAATGTATTGAAGAAAAAATAGCGAAAAGTAGCAATCTTTTTCGCTATTAGTAATTTAAAATTGTTATGCCCTCGCTATTTGCTGATATTGCTAATAAATCTAAAAACATTGCATATTTAATCTCGTTGGGTCTTCAACAAATGTTATATTCATTCTTTATCACTATTTTCTTTAGTAATACTTATTTCTTATTTGATAAGCAAAAATTTAAAGTCAATACTATTTTTTTATACACTAATATTTAGAATTATTAATTCCTCAATAATTATTATTGTATTGACATTGATAAATAACTTTGTAAACTATTTTGTAGCCTTTGCAGTATATTCATTACTAATATTAATTGGATTATTTGTAAACGAAAAATTAATTTAAAAATTAAGCAAGTTAAAGAACAAAAAAATACAGTTTAAAATTCTGTGAATAAAAAATTAGACTCATATAACTTAAGGGTTGAGAGTCTAATTTTAATTTTTAAATTTGTATTTTTATTATTATTTTGTTGAATCAAAAGTATTTTCACTATCAACGTTTTTATCATTAGTTAGTTGTTTTTCTTTATTTTTATTTTGTTTATTATGAAAGCATAAACCTATTATTATTGCAGAAATTATTGTTCCAATTCCTCCACAAATTAAAAATGAATCTGCGAAATTGAATGTTCCTTTATCAATTCATGGAAAATATATAATATCTCTTACACCTTGAAATTGAAATCTATCATACATATTTCCAAGCGAACCTGCTGCTGTAACTGCTAGTCCTGCAACTACAAAAATATATCAATGATTTTTAAAAAATAAACTACCAATGAAAGTTGCAAAAATTATAATAAAACTTATTATGTGTAATCCAACGTTGCCTAATCCTAATTCCAAAGTTGTTCCAGCATGGAATACAGTTCTATATCATAAAAATGCATGTGCTCCGGGTTGACCAAATGAATAAATAGCTTCAGAATCTCTATAATCTGCCGGAATATAATAATTTCTTTTAGTTAATAAATCAATTAAAGCAAATATTATAAATATTCCTATATAAACAGAAGCATTTATTAAAGCATTTTTTCATTGGCTCTTCCAATATTCTTTAGTAAAAATGGAAATTTTTTTATTTTGCATCAATTACATCCTTGCATCTTAAACAAATTTGCAATTCATCATCATAATCTGAATCTTCAAAATGGTTTCAACATCTCAAACATTTTTTAGTTTCTAATTCTCTTACTTCAATGGTATTGCCAAACGTTACCTTTGCCACCATTAACAATCTATTTAATGGTAATGATTTTATAAAATCTGAATCGCTTTTTATTACTACTCATGCTTCATTTGGTCTCTTTATTGCTTGCGATTTAATTTTTTCTTCAATTAATTTGTATACTTCATCTTTTATTTCGAAGAATTCTTTTCATTGATCTTGTAATTTAAAATCGAAATCTTTTCTTTCTAAAAATGGCAATAGATGAACAGATGGCAACTTGTTAGGTTTATTGTAATATTTATAAATTTCTTCGGTTGTAGTTGGCAATATTGGGGCAAGAGCTTTTAATAAGACCTCAATAATGTTACTAAAAACATATTGAACCATTCTACGTTCAGGGTCATCTTGTTTTTCAAGATATAAAATATCTTTGGTTATAGAAATATAGTAACTACTTAAATCAATAACAAAATTATTAATATCTTTAATAACATTGACAAATCTATATTGTTCGTAATTCAATAATATATTTGCTTCCAGATTATGCAATTTTTCTAACATTAAAGCATGAATTGAAGTTGGCGTAATTTCTTTAAAATCAAAGTCACTAATTCCACCAAGCATGAACTTAATTGTATTTCTAACTTTACGATAAATTTCAGTATTTTGGTTTAATATCTTGTCGTCAATTGTAACATCAGCAGTATATTCAGAATTTGCTGCTCAAAGTCTTAAAATATCTGCTCCATATTTATCAATCACAGCTAAAGGATCAACAACATTGCCTTTTGATTTTGACATTTTTTGACCTTTGCCATCTAAAACAAACCCATGAGAAACCAAAGCTTTAAATGGACTAGTATTTCTTCATGCCACTGAGTTAATTAATGAACTATTGAATCAACCACGATATTGATCTGAACCTTCTAAATAAAGATCAAATGGAGCTTTTATTCCGCCTGGTTCAACACTTATTGAAGTTGAGCCCGAGTCAAATCAAACATCCATAATGTCTGTTTCTTTTTTAAGACCTAAATTTCTAAATTTTTCTGGCAATAGTTCATCAGCTGTTCATTCGTATCAAACATCGCTACCATGTTCTTTAACTAAATTAATTACATGTTCAAAAATTTCATCATCTAGAACAGGATTTTTGTTTTTATCATAAAAAATAATTATTGGAACTCCCCAAGATCTTTGACGAGAAATGCATCAACTTTCACGATTTTCCAACATTAGACTTAAACGTTTTTTGCTTCATTCATTGAATGTTTTAACTTCACTTAAAGCCTTAATGATTTGTTGTTTTATTGGTTTTAATGAAACAAATCATTGTGGTGTTGCTCTATACATAATTGGTAAATGAGTTCTTCAATCGTGAGGATATGAGTGTTTAATTTTCTTAAACGCAATTAATTGATTATTTTCTGCTAAAAATTTGCCAATTAAAGGATTTGCATCATCGTAAAAAACACCGCTATATTCAAAGCCTTTATCATTGATTGTTCCATCATCGTTTATGTGCATAATCATTTCTAGGTTTTCTTTTTTGCCGATAATAAAGTCATCTTCACCAAATAATGGAGCAATGTGAACTAAGCCAGTACCAGTATCTAAACTAACATGATGACCAAAAACAACTGGCCCCACTAATGGGGTTATAGGATTTTTATATTTAATTCCTAAAAATTCTTTACCTTTGAATGTTGATAGAACTTGATATTCTTCTCATTTAGCAACTGCAGCAACTGATTCAACTAAATCTTTTGCAATTATATATTTATTGTCATTTACTAACACTTTTGCATATTCGAATTGATCGTTAATTGCAACTCCAGAGTTAGCCAACAATGTTCATGGGGTTGTTGTTCAGATAATTAAATAATCTCCATTTTCAACACATTTGTTTCCTTCGACTACTTTGAATGCAACATATAGAGAAGGTGAAATGTGATCAGCATATTCAACTTCTGCCTCAGCGAGTGCAGATTGAGAAGAAGGTGATCAATAAACTGGTTTTAAATCACGATAAATTAAGCCTTCTTTAACCATTTTAGCAAAAAGTTCTAATTGTTTAAATTCTAAGTTTTTATCCAATGTCACATAAATTTCTGAAAAGTCTGTCAATAAACTTAATTTTTTAAATTGAGCCTTTTGATGTTCAACTTGACTTAAAGCATATTCTGCTGCCTTTTTTCTTAATTCAATAACACTAAAATCTTTAGCATTCTTTTTAGCTTCTAGCAACATTTTATGTTCAATGGGCAAACCATGTGTATCTCAGCCCGGAACATATGGCGAATAATATCCTTGCATACTTCTAAATCTTACAATTATATCTTTTAGAATTTTGTTTAGAGCGTGTCCAACATGAATATTGCCATTTGCATATGGCGGACCGTCATGTAATACAAATGATTGACTGTTCTTATTTCTATTTAAAATAGTTTGATACAACTTAATATCTAGCCATTGTTTTTGATATTCCAATTCTTTTTCAACTAAATTTGCTTTCATTGGAAAATCAGTATTTGGCATCAATAACGTGTCTTTATAATCTTTCTTTTCTTCCATTATTAACAAGCCTTTCTTTTTCTATTTAATTATGAAATTTAAAATTTTAAAATCTTTATATATTACTTTAACTATTTCATGACCTTGTAATCATTTTGCAACATTGTCTAGTTTTTTTGCATTTTCAATAATTTCTTCATTGCTTCAATTTGGCAATATTTCAATTTGAGAACGAACTTTTCCGTTAATTTGAATACCAATTTGTATATTTTTAATAATTATCTTGGTTTCATCAGCATAAGGTCAAGTTTGATATTGAATTGGTTTTTCATTCAACATAAACAAAAGTTCTTCAGCTAAAAATGGCGCAAACGGACTTAATAAAATAGCAAATTGTTTTAAAACAAATGATGATGGAATAGTTTTTAAAGATGTTAAGTAATTAGTAAACACCATCATTTTGCTTATTGCAATATTAAACTTAGTTTTTTCAATGTTTTCGCTAACTTCTAAAATCAATTTATTAATGTTGCTTATTAATTCATTATTACTATCGTTTATATCAATATTTCCTTTGACAAAATATTCAAATATATTGTAGATTTTTTCAATTCATCTTCTTATACCATTTAATGAATCTGTACTTCAAGATTTTGATTCCACCAAAGGACCCATAAACATTTCATAAACTCTTAAACTATCTGCTCCATGAGATAAAATAAAATCATCAGGATTTATAACATTACCTAGAGATTTAGACATTTTTTGACCATCAGGTCCCATAATTAATCCTTGGTTTATTAGCTTTGTAAATGGTTCTTTTGTATTAACAATACCCAAATCAAATAAAAATCTATGTCAAAATCTTGCATACAATAAATGCAAAACAGCGTGTTCTTGCCCGCCAATATACAAATCAACAGGCATTCATTCTTCAAAACGCTTTTTTGCTTCCAATGAATTTAGTGGAGTATACGAACCATCTGGGTTTTTTAATATATAAGCCAAATAATATCAACTTGAGCCAGCCCATTGAGGCATAACATTTGTGTCATGATGATATTTTTTGCCATTAATTTCAACATTCATTCAGCTTTCAACATTTGCCAGTGGACCCGAGGTTGTACCTGATGGTTTTATGTTTTTTATCTTTGGCAATTCAACTAATTCTTTTACTAGATAAATATTATTTTCTTCATCAAATAAAACAGGAAATGGTTCTCCCCAATATCTTTGCCTTGAAAAAATTCAATCGCGTAATTTATAACTTACTTTTTCATCTGCCAAATTATTTGCTTTCAATTCATTAAAAATACATTTTACTGCCCCTGCATTGTCTAAACCATTTGCAATATCTGAATTGATATGAATACCATCTCCTAAAAATGGTAATTCATCACATTCAATAATTTTTTTAATCTTTAAATCAAATTTTTTAGCAAATTCATAATCTCTTTGATCATGACCAGGCACGCACATTACTGCCCCACTTCCATATGACATCAAAACGTAATCAGAAACTCAAATAGGAATTAATTCATTAGTCAATGGATGAATTGCATACGAACCAGTAAAATATCCTGTTTTGTCTTTATTTAAAGATGTTCTTTCCAATTCATTTTTTAATTTAACTTCTTTTAAATAGTTAGAAATATCATCATGATATTTTGCGGTAGTTATTTTTTGAAGAAGTGGGTGTTCGGGAGAAATTACTATTGCAGTTACACCATAGATAGTATCCAATCTAGTAGTAAATGTTGAGAGTTGCAATTTTTGTTGTTCACTTGAATTAATATTTCACTTAACAATATGTCCTTTACTTCTTCCAATTCAATTTCTTTGCAATTGTTTTAAACTTTCTGGTCAATCTAAATCTTCTAAGCCCTCAAGTAATTTATCTGCATAGGCTGTTATTTTTAAAACTCATTGTTTCATGGGCTTTTTAACGACAGGAAAATTACCCCGTTCACTAACTTTAATACCGTTTTTTTCTAAAATTTCTTCATTAGCTAAAACAGTACCTAGCCCTTCGCATCAATTAACATCAATTTCTTCAATTGAAGCCAATCCTTGTTTGTACATTTCTTTGAATATTCATTGAGTTCAAATATAAAATTTAGGATCAGTAGTATTTACTTCCTTGTCATAATCATAAGAAAATCCCATTGCTTGCAATTGTCTTCTAAAATTAGCAATATTTTTTAATGTAAAAGGTTCAGGATCATTTCCTGTTTTTATTGCATATTGTTCAGCAGGTAAGCCAAAAGCATCTCAGCCAATAGGATGCAACACATCAAAACCATTTAGGCGTTTATACCTAGCAATAATATCAGTAGCGGTATAACCTTCTAAATGTCCAACGTGCAATCCCATTCCCGAAGGGTAAGGAAACATGTCAAGTATATAGGCTTTTTTGTTGCTATTATTTCCTGTGGCAAACGATTTATTTTCGGCTCAAAATTTTCTTCATTTTTGTTCTATTTCATTGTGCTTATACATAATATTTAAATTTTACATTAATATTAATTAAAAAAATAAGAAATAAAAAAAGTTGCGAAAATTTAATTGATCCAAAAAAATAATTAATTTAAAAATAAGCAAATGTATTGAGATTTCTAATTAATATGTTTAAAATTTTTCAATATTTAGAAAATATTACAAATTTTTATATCTATCCTGTAAAATTTACTTATTTAAAGACTAAAAACAAAATAAAGTTAAAAAGTTTTAGTTTTATTAATAATAGAAATAAATTTAATCAAAGAGGTATAAACATGAAAAGAAAAATTTTACTATTTACCCCCTTAATTATTGCTGGTAGCTTAATACCAACAACATTGACAGCATGCAATAATGAAGATAGCAAACTTACAAAGCAATTAAAAACAAAGCAAACATTTAATAATTTAAAAAATAAATTGCAAGATTTAATCAATTCAGAAGATGCAAAAGATATTGATGCAAATAATGAAATTAATACACTTGCAAACACAACAATTGATGATAATTCTCAAATACAAGACATTGAAAATAAAACAAAAACTATTGAAGATGCTATTGAATCATTGACTAAGAAAATTAATGATAAAAAAATCTTAATAAAACTAAGACAAGATTTTAACAAAGCAAAAGAAGATCTAAAAAATCTTTTGGAATCAAAAGAAGCAACGGATATTGAAAAAGAAATCGAATTAAATACTCTAAATACAACTGATATTACCAAAGATTCTTTACAACAAGAAATTCAAACCAAAATACAAAAAATTCAAGAAGCTATACAATCAATAAACAAAAAAATTAGTGACAAAAAGCAATTAAACAAAGAACAACAAAATCTTGTTAAAGCAAAACAGACACTTGAAAATCTAATTGCTACAGAAGATGCTAAAACAGTTGGAATTGATGAAGCAAAAAAAGTTCTTGACAATAATAAAAATAATAAAATATCAACTATTGAAGAAATTAAAAAAGCAATAAATGATTTGAATGATATTACAGCCAAATTAAATCAAAAAATCGAAAACAAAAAGCAAGAATTATTAGAAAATTTCAAAAAATCTAAGCAAGATTTAGAAGAATATATAAATAAAAATTTAAATGAAAATAAATTTATTAAAGTTAAAGAAAAAGCTCAAAAAACCATTGAAAAATTTTCTAATATAAACAAGGATAATTCCTCAATCAAAGAAATTACAGATGCTACTAGCTCGATAAAAGAAGCTAAAGAAGTTGCTTTGAAAGAAGAAGAAGAAATCAAAAAATTAAACGAAGTAATAAATTTTCTTACCAAAAGAAAAGAACTAGAAGAATTAATAAAATCATCTAATAATAAATTAAGTGATGATAATGATACTATTAAAAAAGCCAAAAAAACTTTAAAAGATAATATGTCTGCTGATACTAATAAATTATCTTCAAAAGATTTTGAAGAAAAAAGAAAAAATATTGAAGAAGCAATAAATGAACTAAAGGCAGCAATAGAAGCGACAAAAAAATCTAAGAATTAAAGATCAATATGTATTGATGTATTCATTCAATGTAGTTAAACCCAAAATAATTTAAGTTGTTGTAAATTATTTTGGGTTTTAATATTAAATAATTTTTGTACATTATATTTTTTTAAAAAAATATATATACTGACATTAAAAAACAATTAAATGTTAAAATTAAAAATATAAATTAATTTATTTTAAAAATTATGGAGTGTAAAAATCTATGGGTAAAAAAGCAAAATTATTTATCTTTAGTGGGATTAGTTTTTTAGTGGGAGCTTCAATTATTGGTTCTGTTGCAGCATATGCCTCAATCAATAAAAAGAATGAAATTAGAGTTAGCGAATATAATAAATTTCTTGAAGAAAAAACTAATTTAAATTCTTTTAGCAATTTAGAAAATGATAAAAAAATTAGTTCAATAAAATCTAATACCTTAAGTGAAGTTGAAAAGATAGATAAAAATTCAGATTTATTTACTATTCAAAAAGCACGCAAAATAGTCAACGAATCCATTGAAAATATCAAAAACATAATAGCATCGCATAAAAAAATGTTATTAGAAAAAGAAAAAGCGTTTATTCAATATAACAATGTAAAAAAGCAATTGCAAGATATGCTTTTAAAAATTTTTGACTTTTTGAATAAAGAAAGCCAAGGACATTATTACATTGGCGATGGAAACGAAAAAATAATAAACAAACAAAATTGACTATTAAAAGAAATAAATGAAAATCAAAAATATTTTTCAAACATAACGATTGATTCGGATATAGATAGCATAGAATTGGCAACAACTAAACTGGTTGAAATGAAATTTTTAATTAATGATAAACAAGAAGCATATAAATTTGCCAAAGAATATAACGACTTATTAAAAGAAATCAAATGATTTATTTCAGATTGATATGAATTATTAAAAGATCCTGATATAAAAAAACACGAAGGTCCTTATGGTTACAACACGCCAGAAACTTTATTCGTATATTTTTTATTTAAATACAAAAATGATGGCAAAAAAATATTTACAAAATTTAAAAATTATGCACAAGAAATGTATGACAAAACTGCACTTCTTGATGAATTCGACATTGATTTTTTTGGATTCAAAATCAAAGATAAAAATTTCTATAAAAATTATGTTGAGTTGTTGACACCATATAAAAAGGCTATTGATTTGTGAAAAAATTATTATGATTCATATTCTATAGGGCTAAAAGAAGTAGAAGAAATTATTTGAGACAAATTGTATATTAATGGTTATACTATCTTTTTTAAACCTAAAAAAATATATGCTTTGATAAATCAACCCGAACTAGACAAAGAACTAACTGAAACTACTGATGATTATAAATTTAAACTAATGCTTATTTCAAAAGAAAATACTATAGAACATAATAAATTAATAGAAAATTTTAAGAACTATTGCGACGATTTAATGAATAGAAGCAAAAAATTAAAAAATGACAATCAATAAAGGAGACACGAGAATGAAAAAAAGAGCAAAAATTGCAACCTCATTAAGTCTTTACTTAACTACTGCCATTTCAACAATAGCAATTTATTCAATAATCGCCGTCAAAAAAAATATAGAACTTGATAAGTCAAATAAATATTCATTATTTATACAAGAAAAATCTAAATTGCAATCGCTTATCTCAAATAATCAACACAAAATTCCAAATAGCTATTTAAATTCAATTGAATATTTTCATAATGTAACTAAAACCTCAAAAGCAATAGAAATAATTGATGCAACATCAAAAATAAGAAATGAAATTATTGACGTAAATGAAAAAATTCTTGCCTTTGATGTAGAAATAAAAAATAAACTATCGCTATTCAATGAATTTAATCAAATAAAACAAAAGCTTGAAAATGATTACCATAACAGACTATATAAAATATGAAGAGCAGATGCTGGACTACCAGATACGATAGTCGATTTTGATTTTCCTGAAGAAGAAACTCATTTTCAAAAATATCTTGAAACAATTAAAAAATATTCTTGAATTTCAAAAAATTCATCATCATTTGAAATAAAAAGAGCTATCTTTGATTTGAAAAATATTGAAAATAATATCGATTATTTTTTAATTAAAAAAGAAGTTGAACATTTATTTGAAAAAATTGAAGGCACTATTTGAACAGCTGAAAATAGACTAGAAAAAAATAAAATCAATAAAATGTTTGAGGATAATGAAGTAAAAGAAATTTTAGATTTAATTTCACAATTTAAATTAGATTTACAAAAACAAAAAGATTTATATAACTCAGTAGACAGTAAAACCGATAACATCAAACACGAAACTTTTAAAGAAATATTTAACCATTATAATAAAAACAATTTCTTTAAAATTTTTGATTGCATAGATCAAAGAGTTGATTTATATTACGACTTTATGTTCTTTTACTCACCTTTATATTTTTATGAACAAACAGAAGAAGTCAAAAAAGTTTTTCAATATCCTGATAAAAAAGATTTTGAAAAAGAAATAATTTTAAAATATAATGGAAGTGTTTGAAAATCAGGGGTCGCAAAATCATAAAGAGATTTTTCTATCACTCTAATTATACTGAATTAAAGATATTTTTTAAAAAATTCGCATTTTTTTGATGCAAATTTCATTGCAAACTTAAAAAATGCTCTACGCGCCCGCGTACGTACGGGCGCACCCTTGAATAGGGCAAAGGAAGAACCACGGAAACTACTTACCGTAGTGTGGATTTTCCTTTTTTAATATATTATTACTTGTAATAATATATTATAATAGTATGCACAAAAGTTTGCATTATTAAGTTTTTTTAAAAAATAGCATGCTAATTGCTATCAATTCAATTTTTTATATAATTATAAATAATTATATAATAATAGCGTAGCATTAGCAAACAAGGGATTTTAAAATATATAAAAAAAAGTGGTTTTTATAAAAATACCACATTTAAATTTTGGGGAATATTTAACAAGATTTTTAGTTTTAAATAGTCAATATTATGTCTCGAAAATGCTGTTTTTGTATATTTTTTGAGGTAATGTCCAATAAAAGTTTCGGCATTTCCTCCATAATAATTAGCATTTTCATAGCTATTAATTAAGTAATTTTTGTTGTTTTTTCATAATTTTATTAGACTTTTTATTTCAACAATTTTTATAGCAGATAATTTATTTTCTCTTAAATAAATCAAATTCTCATGTAATTTATTTTCAAAATCTTCATATTTTTTGTTATTTAAAAATCACAAAAATTGAGAAAATTGATTCCCAAATGTATTATCAAATATTCTCTTATTATCCTTATTTTTCTTTCTTGAATACCCAAAAACATCAAATAATATTTTGTGAAAATGGAACTTATCATAATACCTAATAGCATTAATTTGTTCGCTAAATTTAGTTATTATTCTTGCTCCATCTCCTGATAAATTAATAGTTTTTGCATGGTAAAAGTTATTTAAAATTTCGCTGGTTTTAGTGGCTAAGATATCTATATTTTGATAAATTTTTTGACTTTTGTTAAACTGAAAAATAATGGTTTTATTTAATAACATATGGTTATTTTGGTTTAAATATCCAGAGTGAAATCCAACCATTCTAACCATAAATTTTCCCTTATTTAAATTAATATAAGCATCATCATTTTCTAGCTGAATTACATCATTTTTTGAAGGTAAAAATTTAGTATTTTTTACTAAAAAAGTAATGTATTTTTTCTTTAAATAATAGTAGTAAATATCATAAGGAATTTTGGGTTTTAATGCTTCGTTTTGATTTGGATTTCTACGCCTTAAATTTTGGGTTTTTATTGCCGTTAAAACATCACTTAATCAATATCTTTTTTTACCCATTATTTTAAGAATTTCGTTATGATAAAAAATGAATTTTTTGTTAGTTTTTTTGTCTAAATATCTAGTAATATTAATTGTTAATTTTTCTCCATTTATTATTAATGTTTTATGTTTTGAGCGGAATTGGCTAGCTTTGGACTCTTTCTGAGATTGGTTATATTCGTTGATTACTTTGGAATCTTTGAGATCGGTTGGGGTCTTGTCAAAATCGGATAGGGAAGAGGGAATTAGATGAAATAGATATGTGTTTGTTTGAACATCTAAAATATATTCAAAATTAGTATAATCAATTTTTTTAGCTTTATTTATGCATAACTTTATGTTTTTTAGGGCTTGCTTAGTATGTTCTATATTTGACGTGTTTGTATCTTTAAGAAATTGAGATTTGTTAAAATTATGTTTGTAATAATTTTTAGTAGCCTTTTTAATTTTGTAATTTTTGCCTTTCAAAATCGAATTAGACTGAGAATTAACTAGGCTATCATTAGTGTATAAAACTAAATTGCTTTTTAAGTTATTAGATATTTTTAAAATATTTAAATCAGGTGGAATTGAATTAATCCTTTGTTCTAAATCGCTAATTATTAAAGATTTATCGTTTTTATTTAATGTCAAGGTTTCTTGATAGATGTTTTGATCTACATTGGCTTCTAAAACATCTTTATCAATTATAAAAATATCTTTGGTGACTACTACACTTTGATGATTCATACAATAATAGGTTTTATTTTCTTTATTTTCAAAAATTATCAAAGGATGAATTTTAAATTTGGTGTCGATATTTAGATGAAAAATATCTTCTAATAAAGGATTAGTAATTTTTAATGGTTTTCATGATTCTAACATATATAAAAATTATACAAAAAAAGAGGAGCAAACCTCTTTTTAAGACGAACTAAGACTTAAGACCTATCATTAGGCTTTACAAAAAATTAAAGTTTATAGGCTGCCTACTATTCGATTACCTATAAATATCCTTTCTTAAGTTATAATAATTATACTACAAATAAATTTTTAATTTTATAATATTTTCAAAAAATATAAGGGGGTGAGCTTAGATTTTTCCGTTATTTAAAACTTTGCCATCGATCGGCAACTTAAAAATATTTTCTAGTAAAGGATTTTTTATCTTTAATGGTTTTCATGATTCTAACATATATAAAAATTATACAAAAAAAGAGAAATAAACCTCTTTTTAAGACGAACTAGAGTCTAAGGCGTATCATCAAGCACTTAAGATAAAATATGAGCTGCTTGCTTGTTCGATTACTCATATAACAAAATCCTTCTTAGACTATTGGTTATATTATACTACAAATAAACAAAAAAATTAAAAATTTTTCAAATCTTTTTTGCATATGTTTGTTCTTAAACAAATTGATAATCTTTTACTAAAAAAAATTATAAGTTAATTTAGTAAGAGATTTTTTTATATTTTTAAAGGATTTAATTAATTAAAAACACCAAGTGCAAGAACACTTGATGTTATTTGCTAATTTATAGAATTTTGCTCATTATTGGTTTTTGATTTATTTTTTATTTTTTATCCTTTTTAGCTTTCTTTAAGCTTGCTTTTTCTTGCCTAATGTTTTAGATTATGAGGTTTTGAGCGGAATTGGCTAGCTTTGGACTCTTTCTGAGATTGGTTATATTCGTTGATTACTTTGGAATCTT
>QWCD01000139.1_pt1 | contig 34204 bp, 29 predicted proteins | sample 1972461 | NCBI WGS metagenome assembly QWCD01 (sample SAMN09866717, study PRJNA288562) | Human vaginal metagenome isolate term4_vaginal, whole genome shotgun... | isolation source: vagina | host: Homo sapiens | place: USA: California | reverse complement strand
AGCGATTAATTGTTCTACTTTTTCACATTCAACATCTGTAAACTGATAAATTTCTTTTAATTCTTCTTTGGAAAGGTCTAAATAAAGTGTTCCTTGAAATACATCAAAACTTTGGTTAATTTATTTAGAAATTCTTTGTTCTCACGAGAAATGCTTTTAGAAATAAGATTTGATTGATCAGATACAATAACATCACTTTTCAAACTGTCTGCTTTAACTACTGAAGATTGAAAACGCAAACAAATAAACGCCACAACAAACAAACTAAAAAATATCTTAATAGGTCTCTCAAATATTTTCATATCAGTTCTCCATTGTGTATCACATTCGCTAAAACGTTCATCTACTTTTCTAATCGATGCATCAATTTTCAAATAAATTTATAAAACTCTTTATACCTAGTTTTCAAGAAAGCGCCTTCTTATCTTGACCTTATCGTTTATTGTCAATGCTGTTAATGTCCTTTTTATCTTAAAACATCCATTTTTAGAAAACGATTCTTTATTTATATTTTTATAGAAATAAGAACCTCATAGAATATAAATTATCACATTCTCTCTTCTTTATACTTTTCTACACAAGCTTTCCTATTTCCGATTATTCTACAAAATAAAAAGAAACTCTTTAGCCTTCAACAGCTCGCTATCCACTAGCAAGAACTTGTTACTTCCTAAAGAGTTCCTTATAATCAAAATAAAATTTTACTAATTTTTCTCTAACCTTCTACTCTCTTCTCACGACAAGACCGTGCAAAAGTTGCAAATTTTTCTCCAAAAGCTTCGAAAGCCATTCCTTCTTGGTTGACCTTAGGTTCTTGAATAGAAGTTTGAACGACTTGACTCAAGCTGTCCACCGCAAATTTTGTGCTTTCTTCTAAGGAAGCCCCATTTTCCATTGCTCCCACTACAAGACTAGCAAAAATATCACCCGTCCCATGGAAGCGGCCAGCAATAAAGGGGGCCTGTAAAAGTTTCTCCGTGTGAGTGGATGGATCAGAAACATAGGCTCCTATTTGTCCCTGACCGTCATAACCAGCCCCAGTCACGATAAGAGCGGTTGACTTGCTCTGATGACTAAGCGTATCGACGGCAGATTGAATATCTTCCAAACCGGCTACGCCTTCCTGATAAGGGATGTCAAATAACAATGACAATTCCGTTTGATTAGGAAGCAAGACATCTGCCAGTTGCGCTAAACTCTTCATTTTTTGAGCATACGCCGCATCGAAACCTGTATAAAATTCTCCATTATCTGCCATCACAGGATCTAAGTAAAACTTAGCGCCTGGCTTCAATAGGCTTGGAAGTTCTTGAATGAGGAAATCAATCTGATCACTGCTTCCTAAATATCCAACATAAGCGGCATCAAATTGCAGGCCTAGTCGCTTCCAGTGAGCCACAATTTTTTTCATTTCTCCACTTAAATCCAAGAAAGTAAAGCCTTCAAAACCTGAGCCTGTATGAGTAGAGAGAAGTGAAGTGGGAAGAAGTGTCCCACTCACCCCCATCATACTAAGTAAAGGTAAGGCAACTGTTGAAGAACACTTTCCATAACAAGAGATATCATGAACGAGTAACACATTGCGCATATTCTCTCCTCCTTAGTCTTTATCCCTTCACCACAAAATTCACTAATTTACCCGGTACAACAATCACTTTAATAACAGTTTTGTCTGCAATGAGAGATTGAACACTGTCTTGTTTTTGAATAAATTCCCTTAAGCCTTCACGGCCCAAATCTGTTGGAGTCATTAAACGCTCACGGATCTTCCCGTTCACTTGAACCACAACTTCCACTTCTTCTTCTTGAAGTTGACTTTCATCATAAGTTGGCCATGGTACATAGGAAATTCCTTGTTGACCGGTCACAATTTCCCAGAGTTCTTCACCTAAGTGTGGGGCTACAGGTGCTAATAATTGAATAAAGCCCTTCACATATTCATAAGGTAAATTGTCCACCTTATTGGCCTCATTAACGAAGACCATTAATTGAGAAATTCCTGTATTGAAATGAAGTTTTTCAAAATCTTCTGTAACTTTCTTAACAGTTTGATTGTAAATCTTGTCGAGTTCACCCGTATTGACAGTTGTGACATGATCTCTCAAGCGTCCTTCGCTATCTACAAACAAACGCCATACACGATCCAAGAACCGACGAGCCCCTGCTAGCCCTTCTTCGCTCCAAGCAATCGACGCATCCAAAGGTCCCATAAACATTTCATAAAGGCGAAGCGTATCTGCTCCGTAACGTTCGACAATATCATCCGGATTGACCACATTTCCTTTAGATTTTGACATCTTTTCATGGCCTTCTCCTAAAATCATCCCTTGGTTAAATAATTTTTTGAAAGGTTCAGGCGTTGGAGAAATTCCGATATCATAGAGGAAGAGATTCCAAAATCTTGCATACAATAAGTGAAGAACGGCATGTTCAGCTCCCCCAATGTAGAGATCCACATTCATCCAGTACTTGGCTGCTTCTTCACTAATTAATTCTTTGCCATTGTGTGGATCACAATAACGAAGGAAGTACCAAGAAGATCCTGCCCATTGTGGCATGGTGTTGGTTTCCCGTTTTCCATGTAAACCTGTCTTTTCATCGTAGACATTAATCCAGTCTTCAAAATTGGCCAATGGCGATTCCCCAGTTCCTGAAGATTTAATGTCGCCGCCTTCTGGTAGAAGTACAGGAAGATCTTCTTCTTTGACAACTGTTGTTGTCCCATCTTCCCAATGAATCACAGGAATAGGTTCTCCCCAATAACGTTGACGAGAGAAGACCCAGTCTCTTAATCGGTAAGAAACTTTAGCTTTACCGAGGCCTTTTTCTTCTAAGTAAGCAATTGCCCTTTGCATAGCTTCTGCTTTGTTTAAGCCATCCAAAAAGTCAGAATGAATATGCTTGCCGTCTCCGGTATAAGCTTCCTTGGAGAGATCTCCTCCTTCAATGACTTGTTTAATAGGAAGGTCAAACTGATGTGCAAATTCATAGTCTCTCTGATCATGTCCAGGGACGGCCATCACAGCTCCTGAACCATAAGAGATCAAGACATAATCCGCTACCCAAATTGGTAACTTCTCTTGATTAATAGGATTGATCGCATAGGAACCGGTGAAGACACCTGTTTTTTCCTTGGCTAAGTCTGTCCGCTCTAAGTCAGATTTATGACTGATCGACTCAATATAAGCCTCTACAGCCGCTTGATTCTCTGGAGTCGTCAATTCTTTAACGAGAGGATGTTCTGGGGCTAAAGCACAGTAGCTTACCCCAAACAAAGTGTCTGGGCGAGTGGTAAAGACTTGGAAGCTTTGATCACTATCTGCAACTTTAAAGGTGACTTCTGCCCCTTCTGAACGGCCAATCCAGTTTCTTTGCATTTCTTTAATGCTTTCTGGCCAATCTAAATCATCTAATCCTTCTAACAAACGATCTGCATAAGCGGTAATCTTTAAGACCCATTGTTTCATTGGGCGGCGTTCTACTGGGAAACCTCCCCGTTCACTCTTACCGTCAATTACTTCTTCATTAGCTAATACAGTTCCTAAACCTTCGCACCAGTTAACAAGAATCTCATCTTCATAAGCTAAGCCTTTTTCATAAAGTTTTGTGAAAATCCATTGAGTCCACTTATAGTAATGAGGATCTGTCGTAGTAATTTCTCTATCCCAATCATAAGAAAGTCCTAGAGATTGAATTTGTCGTTTAAAAGTTTTGATATTTTTCTTTGTGAAGCCCTTAGGTGTATGTCCTGTGGTTAGGGCATATTGTTCTGCTGGCAATCCAAAAGCGTCCCAGCCCATGGGATGCAAAACATTAAAGCCTTGAGCCCGTTTCATCCGAGACATAATATCTGTTGCCGTATACCCTTCTGGATGCCCGACGTGAAGACCTGCTCCTGAAGGATAAGGGAACATGTCTAAGGCATAATACTTAGGTAATCTTTTGTCTTCCAAAGTTTTAAAGCTTTTATTCTCCTGCCAATACTTTTGCCACTTCTTTTCGATTGTCTTGTGATTAAACACCATTCTTCTAACTCCTCTCAACTATCTGATATTCCTAAAAAAGGGTACAAAAAAAGCCCTTCTATGCTGTTGCATAAATAGGACGACGCATCGTGGTACCACCTATCGTTGGTTCTTATCTTCCCCTTAACGCGGGTGAAACGACACACATGTGCTTGAATCCTTGGCTGAGTTCACCATTCAGATAGGATGTTTTCACCAACCACATCCTCGCTTTTTTACCTTTACTGGCTACTAGGTCCAATTCCTATTCATATACTGGTATTCTATCACGCTTTCGTATGCTTTTCAAATCTATTTTTTAATTTAAGTACTCCATCTTTAATCCTAAAAAATTTCCTCTAATCTCACTCTTTTTTTGTAGAATATACCTCACTGCTTTTCCACTTCCTTTAAACTGTGATAAAATAAAGAAAAACATGTTACAGGAGAGATAACCATGCAAGCTATTCATTACTATTTTATACGTCATGGTGAAACCGTCGCAAATGCGACAAATAAGGTTCAAGGGTGGACAGATTCTCCCTTAACTCCTCTTGGTAAAGAACAAATGCAACATCTTTCTCATAGCTTATCACGGATTTGCTTTGATATTGCCTTTTGCAGCGATCTGAACCGAAGCATCACCAGCAGTCAAATTTTACTTAGTCAACAGAATAAGCACATCAAAGCTACCCCTTTAAAAGAATTTCGTGAACTATACTACGGGGGGTTAGAAGGGCACGATCTCCAACAAGCCTGGCCTAAATCCTTAAGCGAGGAAGCTCTCTTTAAAGCTAAGCAAAATATTCCTCAAAACCAATGGATTCCTCAAATTATCGATACCTTGAGTCAAAGAGATCTCGAAGGAAAAGCTGAAGATTTTATGACTTTTTGGGATCGCCTAGAAGAAGGTATGCTGAAGGTCTATGATGATGCCATTGAATACCGCTTAGATCATATGACACCAGTGGTTAATGTAGCCATTGTTTCCCATCACACTCCTATTCGAAGTTTTCTTCATGAAGTTTTACCTGAATTTAATTTGGCTTCTCCTTTAGGATACGGACACTATGGTCACGTCCTCTATCGGAACGGGAGCTATACTCTTTTAGAATGGGATCAAGCCTAATTCTAAAAAAGGCGCTAAGGAAGTACCTTAGCGTCTTTTTTTAGTTTTCATTTTTGGAAGAAGAATATCGAAAGACTTCTTTTCGAAGATCTCCTACTAAATAAAGGCTTCCAAACACGCAAATTAAAGCGTCATCATCCTGGTATTTGCTCCAAAGATACGCTTTATCCAAGGCTTCATCCATAGAATGACAACTCGAAACCCCTACATGCTGCGTTCCAGCTAAGGCTCTTACTAATTGCGCCAACTGAACAGCCGGCATGCCACGATGAGGATCCGGAGTTAAGGTAATAACTTTCTCAAATAAGGGTAACACTTCTCCAACCATTCGAGTAACATCCTTATCCTTCATCATTCCCATGATGGCTAAGCGAGGGGCAGAAGGGAAATAACTTTCTATACTATACCTCAAGGCACGAATGCCATCTAAATTATGGCTACCATCAATCACAATATCCGGCTGATGATGTACCCATTCAAAACGTCCCGGCCAATTCACCTGACTAAGACCTTTTCTTATAGCTTCCTCACTCAACTTAAATCCTAACTCTTGCAACCATTGCAAAGCTTCTAAAGCAACAGAAGCATTCACCTCTTGATGTCTGCCTAGTAAATTTAAACAATACGTCTTTCCTTTGTAGGAAAAAATTTGCTGACGCCCTTTTCTTTCTAAATGTTCAATATCTTCTTGGCCCACTTTCCTCATTGGCGCATTTAAACGATCAGCTGTTTCCGTTAACACTTCTACCGCTTCTTGGGGCTCTGGATAGATCACAAGAGGCACGCAATATTTGATAATCCCCGCTTTTTCATGAGCAATGGCCGTTAAAGTGTTGCCAAGGTACTGCTGATGATCGTAAGCAATTTTAGTGACAACCGTCAAAACTGGAGACTTTACTAAATTGGTGGCGTCTAGACGTCCACCTAGTCCGACTTCTAAAACAACTACGTCGCACTTTTCTTCTTCAAAAATTAACCAAGCTAAAGATGTAAATAATTCAAATTCCGAAAAATGAATATCTGTCCCCGCAATAGCTGTCTGAATACGATCAACTGTTTTTAGAAGCTGATCATCCGAGACTTCTTCTCCGTTGATACGAATCCTTTCGTTAAATCGAACCAAGGAAGGGGAGGTATACAAGCCCACCTTATAACCGGCTTCTTGTAAAGCATTGGCAATCATTGAAGCCGTAGACCCTTTTCCGTTCGTCCCAGCAATATGCACTGTAGGTAACTTATCTTGAGGATTGTCAAAAAGTTCCATTAATCGACGAATATTATGTAATCCTAACTCCCATTTTCCTTCTGGAGAGGTCGGTAAAGCCTTTGTTAATTCTCTGTATTCCACGTCCTTCATCTCCTATCCTTATTTTTATTCTAAAAGAGATTTCGAATGGATTCAATATTTTTCAAATGGACGCTGAGTGTTCCATCTGGATTATTTATCCATTCTACAACATTTGGATCGTAAAACAAGTCCAAAGGAATCGTTAATTCAATACCATTGGAGAGCTTTAATTTTTGACGTTGCATTTTGTTTGGAATCAATGAAGCATCCTGTCCATCTTCTAATTCAGAGAGATCGACTTTACTCATTTTTTCCATATAAGTCGTTTTTTTCCCTACATTATCTTTATAGAGTTGATCTGCCATTCTTTCATTGGAGAACCCCTCTTCTTGACTCATTTCGTGGTAGAGAATTTCTTTCGCCTTAGCCAAAGAATCATACACAGGATCATCAAAAGATTTAGCAGTAGCTTCTACGGCTTTCTTAATTTCCTTAATCGCTTCACTCACACTCGCTTGTGGGCTTATCTTTAAAAAGAGACCACTAAAATATTCACAAGACTGCCCTTTCTCCTCTAAAACATGCTTTTTCTCAATTAAATAATAGTGCCCCGTTTTTAAATTTACAACTAGTCCCTCATCTATAGCTTGTTTAGGTGAAGGCAAAATACTTCGATGAAGAATGAGTTCATTTTGTAAGTGTTCTTCTTCATAATTCACAAAATGAGTATAAAAAGTATTGTGATTTAACTTAAAAGCCCCTAAGTAAGTATCTCCATCTTCTAATAGAAATAAAGTCCATAACCAATCAGCAGGTGGGATGTCTGGATTATGTGCCATAATCTCTGTCAATTGCTGCGTTAACTGCTGACTTTGCCCAATAAAATCTGTTTCAGTGGCTTTTAAGGCTTTAAAGCTCGACTCCTCCCCCTTAAAATTTCCCTGCTTTCTCTTAAAACTCGTACTGACCTTTTCAATCATCGCTTCGATATACTTTTGAATATCTTCTATCGTTAAATCTAAGCCTTGTTCAGATAACACTGCTTGCCCTGTATTGCTATCATAAATATGCAAAACTGCCTGTTTAATAATGGCCATCTTTATTCCCTTCTATTATCTAATACGTTCTTTTTATTCCATAGAAAAAATGCTACACTCTCGTGTAGCACTAGCATCCTGTAATAAATTCAAATTAACTTTCTTCGCCGCGTTTTAAGGCAGGAATCACTTGATCCTTCAGATAAGCTTTAAATTCTTTTTTCACTTCTGGATGAGCGAGTGCATACTGAATACTTGCTTTCACCAAGCCTAAAGGTTCTCCCACTTCATACCAGTTACCTTCATAGTGAGCAGATAAGACAGGTTGCGTCTTGGCTAATAAATTCAATGCATCTGTTAATTCTACTTCTCCTGAATGGGGATTGCGACCTACTTTTTCAATGGCATCAAAAATATCAGGCGTCAACACATACCTTCCGCAAATTGCTTTTGGATTTGCTCTATAATCGGTTGGTTTTTCAACCAAGCCATTAATTTTAAAGACGTGATCCTTTAAAGCTTCGACTTCCTCAACAATTCCATAATGTTTCGCAGCTTCACTATCCACTTCTTGAGTTAAAATGGCGGTAGCGTTATGCTCCTCAGCAATTTGAATCACTTGCTTAGAAGCAGGAACATCGCTCCCCATAATATTATCTCCTAAGGTCAATAAGAAAGGCTCGTCTCCAACAAACGACTTAGCTTGATAAATGGCATCCCCTAGTCCATTAGGGTAATGCTGCCTTTTAAACTGAACATTAGCCAAAGTCGTTTCTTGAACCATCGCCAACAGGTCTTCTTTTTGCTTAGCGATGAGATTCTCTTCAAGCTCATAATTGGCATCAAAATGATCCTCAATCGACCGCTTATTACGCCCTGTTATAATTAAAATTTCTTCAATCCCGCTTTTAACGACTTCCTCTACAATGAATTGAATGACAGGTTTATCCATGACAGGCATCATTTCTTTAGCCATAGCTTTCGTTGCTGGGAGAAAACGGGTCCCCAAACCAGCTGCAGGAATGACGGCTTTTCTTATTTTTTGCATGTTAACTTGCTCCTTCCTTATTCACCGTGTTGGGTACGATAAGCTTCTTCATAAGCTTTCGCATATTTCGGTACATCCCCCGCTCCCATGAATAATAACACAGCTTTCTGATATTTTAATAAAGGCTGAACATTTTCTAAATCTAAATGGTAACAAGGCTTTTGAATCTTTTGAATAATATCGTAAGCAGATACTTCATGATGGTCTGTTTCTCGAGCAGAAGCAAAAATATCGCACACATACACTTCGTCCGCTAGATCCAATGCTTGTGCAAACTCATCGTGTAAAGCCTTTGTCCGTGAGTAAGTATGTGGTTGGAATACAGCAATAACGGGACGTGTTGGATATTGTTGCCGAGCGGCATCAATCGTTGCTTTAATTTCAGAAGGATGGTGAGCGTAATCATCCACAATCACATTATCTCCTAAAGGCCGCTCATTGAATCGACGTTTAACGCCCTTAAAAGTCTCAAAGGCTGCTTGAACAACTTCAGGATCCATGTCTTCTAAGCAGCAAAAGCCAATTACAGCTAAAGCATTCAAAATATTATGTTGTCCGAAAGTATGAACAAAGAATCTTCCATATTTTTCTCCATGAACATACACGTCAAACTGAGACCCTTCTGTTGTCCTGTTAATATTCTTAGCGACGATATCATAAGAATCATCTTCCATACCATAATAAAGAATATCTACAATACCTTTAAACCGTTGAAGGTTCTTATCGCCCCCATAAGCAATCACTTTTTTCTTGACTTGTTTAGCAAATGCAAGGTTGGATTGATAAACTTCTTCTAAACTATGGTAAAAATCAGGATGGTCAAAATCAATATTCGTAAAAATAGCATAATCTGGGTGGTAAGCCAAGAAATGTTCACGATATTCATCTGCTTCTAACACAAAATAACGTGCATCTTCTAATCCCTTACCAGTCCCATCTCCGATTAAGTAAGCTGTTTTTTCAACGCTTGAGAGAACATGGGACACCAAACCCGTCGTTGAAGTTTTGCCGTGACATCCCGTAATCGCTACACTAGTAAATTTCTTAATCCATTCTCCCAGGAAATAATGATAACGCGTAATAGGGAGATTTAAAGCTTTGGCACGGACGATTTCAGGATGATCATCTTTAAAAGCATTCCCACAAATAATATGCATACCTGGTTGAATATTATCTGGATTAAATGGAAGGATTTTAATATTTGCTTTTTCAAGACCTTCCTGTGTAAAAAATTTCTCTTCTACATCTGAGCCTTGTACCTGATAACCAGATCCCGCTAACACCAAAGCCAAAGCAGACATTCCTGTTCCCTTAATCCCTGTGAAATGATAGATGACATCTTTATTCATTTTGTTTACTTTCTCCATTCAATTTCTTTTCTTGAAAAGGTGGTTTTAGTTTAGAATCTCTCGTCACTCTTTCCACAAAAGCGTGAGATTCGATTGGACGTTCATGAGCCATGATAGATTGCAAGTCCCTATTCAAGTGCCTTTTCTTCGCTTTTAAAGGAGCTTTTATCTTATTTTTAACTAAGTTATCAGAGCTTTTAGGAAAATCTTTCTTGATTTCCGCTTTCTTAACCTCTTCTTTTGGCTGGATGTCGTCTTGTAACTGACTTTTAGGCAACTTCTTTTCATCCAGCAATAGCGGAAAAGACTTTTTATCATCTACAGGTTGATGATAATCTCCTTGCCAAATTGAAGGCACCTGAGTTGGCCTAAAAGGTCGCTTACTTTGTTCTGCTTGAAATTCCTTTAATTCTTGCCGTATGCGCGCTCTTTTTACTAACTTATCTTCCTTAGCCAAGAGTGCCGGTTGTTTTTCTTGATAAGAGAAAGGTGCTGTATATTCCTTTCGATGGGTCATTTCTCTCGAAAGATCTGGCTTTACAGCGTAATCCATTTCCCTCTTCTCCCTTTCTTCCAAACAAGAAGAGGGAGGCGCAGCATTCAAATAATTTGGAAAATTCTTTTTGGCAAAAATAGGTTTCACTCTTTGCCGATTTTCATGTTTATAGAATGGTACGAAATCCATAGGCTTCATTCCCTTACGTTGACGAATAAACGGACGATTTTCCCGCATTATAAAAGTCCTTTGATTTTATCGAAGGGCGTTCCAGCAGAAATATCATCGGATAAACTCATAATTCCTATTTTTTCGTGTTCAGGATCTAACCCTAATTCATAAGCTGAACAAATCATTCCATAACTTTCTACTCCACGCAAAGTTCCTGACCAAATAACTTGACCATTTGGCATCACAGCACCAGGTAAAGCGACGACAACTGTTAACCCTGCTTCAATATTTTTAGCGCCACACACAATTTGTTGAACGCCTTCTTCTCCTAATTCTACCTTCGTTACATGAAGGTGGTCAGAATCCGGATGCTCTTCACAAGCTAACACTTTTCCTACAACAATACGCGGTTTAGATTCATACTGAATGGTTTCGAATCCTTGTTCATAGAGAAGTTGGTTAAGTTGATCCACTTGATCGGCAGTTAAAATCACATGCCCACACCCCTCAATTCCCATATAATGAGAAATCCGATGAATATTATAACCTACTGTCTCATTCGTTTTTTTATTATACAATCGTGTTACATCTGATAAAGTCTCGATTCCTAAGCTTTTTTGATCAATATCTGCAGACATAAGCATCAAGATATCGCCTACTGCCTTTGGATTATAGAAACTTAACCACATAATAATTCTCCTTTTTACTTTCCTTAATTCAGAACATTTCCATCCCTTGCATTCTGTATGCCCGACAGTTGTTTCCAACCTATACAGCACCAGCACAATTATAAACTGAAACCCCTTAAAAAGCAATTTCTCCCTCGAAAAGCCGCTTTGAGATTGCCAAGGACCTCAGGCGTGGTATAATAATTGAAATAACCTACTTAAATGTAAACGCAGGTCACCGTTTAGAAAGGATTTGTTCATGAAATCTTCAACTTCTCGTTTAAACACTTATTTTCCAAAATTGCAACATTCAGATTCCCATTTCTTTAGACTTCTTTTAGGCTGTGGAATCGTGATTGGGGGAGCTATGGGCTGCCTCCTCTACGATGCCTATCAAAGACGTCAGTGTCCAGATGGCATGGACGTTCTCAACCAAGTCAAAGCTTATTTCCAAGATCAAGGTCCGATTGAAGGGTCTTGGATGGAGCTAAAACCTGTCACCATTAATCGTTATGGACAATCTCAAGAAGTGTATTACGGGGGGATTTCCAGAAAAGAAAACGACAAAATCGTCCAATATGAATTTATGGCAGACACCCTAACCGGTCAAATTCTCACCATTTATCCCCTTTAAATAAAAAAGGTCTCATATCTCCATAATATGAGACCTTTTAGTTTAACGAAAATGCGCACTTAATCGATAGATCCTCTGACCACGCCGACTGAATTTTTCTTCATACTCAGTTTGAATATTTTCTCCCACATCTGCATGATGAAGATCTAAAGAAACCTCATCCAACCACATGCCATAATTAGCCAGTGACATCAAAGAATATTCAAATAGTCCCTGATTATCTGTCTTAAAAATCAATTGGCCGTTTTCTTTCATCACTGTTTGATATTGCTGAAGGAAATTTTTATGGGTCAATCTTCGTTTAGCGTGACGTTTTTTGGGCCAAGGATCTGAAAAATTAAGATAAATCCCTGCAACCTCATCTTCTTCAAACATCTCTGTAAGCTCTTGCCCATCTCCTCTCACAAATTTTAAATTAGGGAGTTGAGAATCTAAAGCTTTTTGCAGAGCCATCACTAACACATCTGAAATCATTTCAATACCGATAAAATTGACTTCTGGATGAGCTTGTGCCATACCAATTAAAAATTGCCCTTTTCCTGTTCCAATCTCTATCTTTAAATCTTGCTCTTTTTCAAAGACTTGTTGCCATTTTCCCTTATAATCATGAGGGGAAGTAATTACCCACTCTGGATGATCATTCAACAAATCTTTTGCCCACGGTTTATGTCTAACGCGCATGCCATTCTCCTTTTCTTTTTCAATTGAAAAGCAGGCCTCTTTACCGACCTGCTTTTTATTTTCCTTTAAAATACCGATTTGCAAAAATATGTTTCAACAATAAGATCTTTTGATTTAAGGGATACATCCTATCTTTTTCAAAATCATTCCGAATCAAAATAAGAAGATTCATTAAGGAGTACCACTCAATACGATAATAGATCTCCGCACTCACCTGCAAATGATAAAGATCAAACCAATAGTCCCACTCTTCAAAAGGAACATATTGAACCAATAACTGGGTAATATCAGACATAGGATCCGCAATTCGAACACTCTCCCAGTCTACCAAATAAAGTCTATGATCTTCAGAAAGAATAAAGTTTCTTCGATTCAGATCCCCATGGCAAACTGAACGCTTATTATTTTGAACAAAAGAAAGCGTATCATAAAGATAATCTTTCACTTGATTTAAAAAGGTTAACGAAGCCATTCTTTCAGGAATATTTTGCTCAAATGCTGCTAAAAAATCTTCTGGATCCCAGACTTTTCCACCTATTTTAACGAGCATGTTGTACAAGTTCTGAGAGGTCTGATAACGATGTAATAATTTCACCACAGTTCCTTCTTGAATTTCTTGATGCGATAAAATATGTCCAGATAACCATTCTTGAGCGGAAAAAACATCTCCATTTGCTGTCCTTTTCGTCCAAATCAATCGAGGGGTAATTCCCTCCATAGACAAGGCCGCAAGAAAAGGTGATGAATTCCGTTTGAGGTCCATTCTTGATCGAACTGGAACTCCATTTATTTTCCTCCTTACCGTATTCTACCTACACTTGCTACTGTTTTATTTTCAAACCACCAGTAAACAGTACTCTTTATTTTAGTCAGAAAAAGACTTCGAGTCAATACTTATCTTTCATTTTACTGTTATCTTTCCTAACGAGCTAAAAAGCGAGGAAGCTTAACTTTCTTCAAAAAGGCAAGCATCCCCAGTGACCCGCAAAGGAAAAGGACAGCTAAAAAGAAAGCCTGCTGATAAGCTAATACACAGGCATAACCTCCTACTTGAAAAGCTACAGGCTGCCATAAAAATAAATTAACCCCGCGCTCTAATTCGCCATTTCCTATCGGATATAAATTTAATAGCGAATAGCCCTTGGCCAGCTTAACCAAAGGGAAAAGCTGTAAGGTGGTCAAATACGTCCACACCACCGCAAATAGAACTGTCAGCCAATGCTTGGGGAAGATAAAGATTAATACTCCTCCCAGAAGACCTCCTCTCACCCAGGCAAATAAAACTTCTCGTCCGCGCCAAAAGATACGTTGCAATAAGAAATAATAAACAGATCCTCCTTCTTTAGGCGAACACAACAGGGCATCTAGAAACTTTCTTCTTTGAATCGACCGTTTTTTTATCGGTAAATCTACAAACAAAGACAATAACCTAGAAATTCGATCTTGTCGATTTCTTTCATAAGCCACCATTTCTCGCCAATCGTACGGCACACCTTGTTCCAAAGTTTGCCACTGACTCCAAGCTAGCACCACAAGAAAAGTCACAAAAATATCCGGCCATACCACAGAGGCGCGAAGACTCCAACTAAACATCCCAAAACTTAAGACAAAGTAGCAAAGAGAGAAAAGACTCCCAAAAGTCTTTTGACCCAATTGAAATCTTCGATAGGTTATGAGTAAGCGTACAAGTACTAAACCTACAGCTAGTCCCCACACTCCTAAGATTTCCCACCGTCCATAATGCGCATAAAGTTTTAAAAAGGGGTAGGAACATCCTACACCTATACTTTGAATGAGCAAAGGAAAGCCCAAACTTTTAAGAAAAGATGCTTTCAAATATTCCTTCCAATGACTTTCTAAAGGCAGCAAGAAAAAGGGATCCGCTTCTTCCATGTAGAGGGCAATGTGACCAAGGCAAGTACTTATTAAAGCCATTAAAAGTGCCCAAACACTATCGATAAAGAAAGATTTCTCAGGGCTTTGCTTGAGCCATAAGCTGTATTGAACCGCTAAGGATACAAGAACAAATCCGACTGCTACTATAAAGTGATCATTAAAAATATACTTGTAATATTTTTGAAGGGCGTGGCGATACTTTTTTCTTCGCTCGATGAATAAATTAGTGAGCATGAGGCATCACTCCCCTGGCTAAATCAATATAGAGTTCATCTAAACTTGCCTTAGGCCTATCGAATTGTCGGCGAATCTCCTCCAAATTTCCCATTGCTTGGATGCGTCCTTGCTTAAGGAAAACAAAGCGATCGCAATAATGTTCTGCTGAGCGAAGAATATGAGTAGTCAACAAGATGCCCGCTTGCTTCTTCTTTTTCTCTAAAAGTGCCTGAATCAAATCATCAATAGCTAGAGGATCTAATCCTACAAAAGGTTCGTCAATCACATATAGACTTGCTTCTACCATTAACGCACACACCAACATCACTTTTTGGCGCATTCCTTTAGAGAAGTGAATAGGCAGCCAATCTAAACGATCTTCTAAACGAAAAGTTTTCAAAAGAGGAAGGGCTATTTCATGGGCGCTTTCTAAAGGAATGCCATAAGCCATGGCCACCAAGTCAATATGCTCACGTAAAGTCAATTCTTGATATAAAATAGGTTGTTCTGGAATATAAGCCAAACTCCTTCGATAAGCTTGATTGTCACTTTTCAAACTATGCCCATTCAAGAGAATTTCTCCACTTCTTGCTTGTAAAAGACCGATAATGTGTTTAATGGTTGTCGACTTTCCTGCACCATTTAAACCAATTAACCCCACAATTTCTCCGCTATCGACAGTAAAATTAAGGTCATGTAAGACGGGAAGGCGACTATAGCCTCCCGTTAGATGTTGTACTTCTAATCTTTTCATTGATTTAATCTCTTTTCATTGTTAGGTGTCTTCTTAAGTGTATCAAAACTTTATCATTTTGGCGATGAAAACTTCACTCACAAATTGAGAGTCTGCCTTGCTTGTGATACACTATAAGCAAAGAAACTGTCAAGATACCAAAGGAAGGAAGATTCTTATGTCAGATTGCATTTTTTGTAAAATTGCCAACGGGGAAATCCCTACAAACATGGTCTATGAAGACGAAGTCGTTGCTGCTTTTCTAGATACCTCCCAAGTAACTAAAGGACACACCTTACTTGTCCCTAAGAAACACTTGGCCAATATTTTTGATTATGATGTGAAAGATGCAGGCGCTATTTTCCGTCGTATTCCCATTATCGTTAATGCTCTTCAGAAGGCTTTTCCAGATATGAAGGGAATCAATCTTCTTAATAATAATGGCGAAACTGCTTATCAAACCGTGATGCACTCACATCTTCATTTCCTCCCTCGCTATCAAAAAGAAGAAGGTTTTGGCATCAAATTTGAAAATAATAGTAGTCAATACAGTGATGAAGATCTCAAAAATATGGCTAAAAAAATTAGCCAAGCTATTGAGGTGTAACGATGTCTCACTCCTTTAGTCGGGGAATGATTGTAGGTGCTGTTATCGCAGGAACCTACGTTCTCCTTCATTCTCCCCATTCTGGGAAAAAGAATCGTCAACTTCTTGCCCAACGTTTCATCCGTTTGCAGTCCATTGTAAAAGAGGGGCACATGCATTTTACTAAAGGGCAAAAAGCTCTCACCTACCTCACAGAAGAAGGTTTTCCGAAAGCTCAGGCTTTTTCACAAGAAATAGAGGGCCTTATTCGCAACTATCAAATTGAAATTTCTTCTGATTTGAAACATTTAAATAAGGCTCTCGTCACTTTAAATCAACATTTAGAAAAACATTAGATCTGTTAACAGGAGTTTAAGAATATTGGAAGATTTCTTGAACTCCTGTTCCTTTCATTGAGTTTCTTACTTCCTTATGCTATATTTTTATACGTATAAATTAATAAAAGAGGAGCGAAATTCATGCGTTTTAACAAAAAATTTAATCTCGTTTTAATAGCTAGTTTAAGTGCCCTATCCTTAGCTGCTTGTCAAAAAAATAGCGAAGAAATCGTCACTGGGAACGGGATCTCCATTTCAAGAAATGCTTTCAATGATAAATTAAAAAAAGCAGCCGGTGAACAACTCGTCCGTCAAATGGTCTTAACAGAAATTGCTAAGAAAGAACTTGGAGAAGATCGCTTCAATGAAATTGTCAAACAAGCTACCCAACAAGTCATTCAAAGCAAAGCCTCAATGGGCGGAGAAGACAAATTCAAAGATGCTCTCCAGAAATCTGGTATTGCCTCCGAAGAAGCTTACAAAGAAACCATGATTAACTATCAAGCGACTCAAGAAACCTTTAAAAAGAACATCAATATCTCAGATGATGAGTTGAAAGAAGCATACGATAACTATACCCCCGCTTCTGAAATTTCCCATATTTTAGTAGATGACGAAGACAAGGCGAAAGACCTCATTAAACAGCTCGATGAAGGAGCTTCCTTCCAAGACTTAGCTAAAAGTAACTCCAAGGACACTGCAAGTGTTACTAAAGGTGGATCTTTAGGCAAGGTTGAAAAAGGGAAAATGGTCAAAGAATTTGAAGACGCTGCCTCCCAACTCAATGATGGAGAATACACCAAAGAACCTGTCAAAACAAACTATGGTTACCATATCATCAAGATGGATAAAAAAGGACAAAAGGGAAGCTTTGACGAAGAAAAGGACAAACTTAAAGAGAAACTTCAAACTGAAAAGCTCAAGAATCCAGATGTTCTCACCCAAATCACAAGAGATCTCTTGAAGAAATATGAAATTAAGGTCAAAGATTCTGACTTGAAGAATGCCCTTAAAGACTTCACCGAACAAAAGAAAAAAGAAGAAAAGAAAGATGATGCTGCTAAAACAGATAAACCTAAAGAAGACAAGTCCGCAGATAAAAAAGAAGAGAAGAAATAAGCTTTCCTCCCTCTTCGCAGAAAAACCGATCTCCAAAAGTGGGGATCGGTTTTTGAATAGAAGAAAACTCTCCCTAAATTCGGTTCAATTTAGGGAGAGTTTCTTTTTTTACATATTTTCTTCTATTCCACTGTCACAGACTTGGCGAGGTTTCTTGGCTTATCTACATCTTGTCCACGATCAATCGTCGCATAGTAAGCCAACATTTGAGCTGGAATGACAGAAACCAATGGCGTAAGCATAGGATGAACTTTTGGAAGGACGATCTGGTCTCCTTCTTTTTCTAGGCCTTTCATCGCAATCACTAAGTTATGCGCACCACGTGCCCGTGTTTCTTCGACATTTCCACGTGTCAATAAGGCGGTTTCTTTTTGGGTAATGATAGCAATGACAGGAACGCCTTCCTCAATCAAGGAGATGGTGCCGTGTTTTAATTCTCCTGAAGCAAAACCTTCTGTTTGAATATAAGATACTTCTTTTAATTTCAAAGCAGCTTCAACAGAAACATTGTAGTCTAACCCACGTCCGATATAGAAAGCACACCGAGTCGTCTTGAAGAAATCAGTAGCTAATTCGTGATAATAATCATGTTGCGCAACCACTTCATCCATGGCTTGTGCAGCAATCGCTAACTCATGTTTCAAATTAAATGGACGTTCTAAACCTTTTTCTTTGGCTAATTGGTCTGCCACAATCGCCATGACCGTAATTTGACCAGTATAGGCTTTGGTGGAAGCCACTGCAATTTCTGGCCCAACATGTAAGAGTAAGGTATAGTCTGCTTCACGCGACAAGGTAGAGCCTGGAACGTTGGTAACCGTTAAGGAAGGATAGCTAGCTTCGTTGGTCTTCACTAAAACTTGACGGCTATCTGCGGTTTCTCCTGATTGAGTCAAATAGATAAAGAAAGGTTTTTCTGGTAAGAGAGGTGGATAATAGGCAAATTCTGAAGCCAAATGAACTTCTGTTGGGATCTGCGCAATTTTTTCAAATAAATTCTTGCCCACTAATCCAGCATGCATAGAAGTTCCTGCTGCCACAATATAAATTCGATCACTGATCATGATTTTATCCAAGATTTCTTGATCGACAGTCAATTCACCTTCTGCATTTTCATAATGTTGAATGATCTTGCGGATAGCTCCCGGTTGTTCATCAATTTCTTTTTCCATGTAGTAATCGTAGGTCCCTTTTTCCAGATCATTCGCATCTAAATTAGCGGTATAAGGGGCACGATCAACCACTTTCCCTTCTAAGTTTTCGATGTGAATACTGTCTTGAGTAAGAGCTACTAATTCCTTATCATGAATTTCGATAAATTGATGGGTGTATTGAACAGTCGCTAAAGCATCTGAAGAAATGGTATTGAAGCCTTCCCCTTTACCAATCAACATTGGGCTGTTATTCTTGGCAGCATAAAGATGGTCCGGATCATCATCATCAATCAAACCAAAAGCATAAGATCCTTCTAATACTTTCAATACTTCCCGTAAAGCTTCTAAGGCAGAGAGGCTCTTTTCACGAGCAAACTTAGCAATTAATTCAACAACAACTTCCGTATCTGTTTCACTCCTGAAAGTGATATCCGATAGATACTCTTCTTTTAAGGCTTGGAAATTTTCAATAACTCCGTTATGAACCAGCGTAAACCGTCCATCTTGAGACATATGGGGGTGAGCATTGCGTTCAGAAGGTTCACCGTGCGTTGCCCAACGCGTATGTCCAATTCCTAACCCTGCCTTAATGGAGTTATCTACTTTCTCTCTTAGAGCAGCAATCCGACCTTTTTTCTTAAAAAGATGACCCTTTTTATTAGGTTCGACAATATAAATTCCAGCCGAATCATAGCCACGGTACTCTAACTTTTCCAATCCATTCAATAACACTTCTTGCGCAGATTTATTTCCAATAAATCCTACAATTCCACACATAGTACATCCTCCTATTGAATCCTAGTTTCCTAGTTAAATGAAGGTACTACTTCACACCCGATTAGCCTTTTGGCCCCTTAGAGCTTTGTTACTAATCTTTGGATTGTGCAACCCCTGGATCATCCGCCGAATTTTCGATAAATCCAGTCCTCGTCACTGCCTCAGCAGTCTGGCGCTATTTACTTTTGTAAATTTTAGTATCAATAAGTAGTACTTTATTCTATATGCTATGCTAAATAATTTACAAAGTCAACCGCTCCTTTCTTTCCCAGCTTTAAGCTTAAAAAAATCTTACAAAGCTCCTCTCTCTTTTGTATTAAAAAAGCCGCCTTTCATTAATCTTTAAAGAGATTAATGAAAGACAGCGTATCACAAGATTTAAAAATGAAAGGTCATTCTTCTAAAAACCGAGCTTCTAATTTCCTACCCGTATTTCTTAGACTTTGAGATCATTTAAACAAGCTTGAGTAGCTTCTAACTTAGCTTGATAGTCCTTGCCCTTTTGACGTTCTGCTTCTACGACTGCTTCTGGTGCATTCGCTACAAAACCTTGATTAGCTAACTTCTTCTCTACACGTTCAACTTCTTTTTGCCACTTCGTTGCTTCTTTTTCAAGTCGAGCAATTTCTTCTTCCAAGTTAATAAATCCTGCAAGTGGTAGGTAGATTTCTCCACCATCAAAGAAGAGCGTCATCGCATGATCTGGAACTTGCGTATCTTGGGCAATCACTAAACTCTTTGGACGAGCAAAGCGTTGTAAGTAATTGGTATTTTCCTCTAACATCGTTACGGTGGCTTGATCCTTAGCCTTCACCCGAATATCAATTGGTTTGGAAGGAGCGACATTATTTTCATTTCTGGCTGTTCGAATCGCCCGGATCAAACTAATCAAGCTTTCCATTTGTTTAGCGGCTTCTTCATTCATTTGATCTTCTTGAACCGTTGGATAAGCGGCTGTCACTAAAGATTCCCCAGAATGTGGAATATGTTGCCAGATTTCTTCTGTTACAAAAGGCATAATAGGATGCAAGAGACGAAGCATTTGATCAAGGGTGTAAGCTAAGACGCTGCGCGTTGTCTTTTTCGCTTCTTCATCGTCCCCTTGTAAAACTTCTTTACTCATTTCAATATACCAATCACAGAAATCATCCCAAATAAAGTGATACAAAGCCCGTCCGGCTTCCCCAAATTCAAAATGATCAAATCGGTCTGTGACTTTAGCGATCGTTTCATTTAATCGTGTTAAAATCCATTGATCAACGATTGAATCTACCTGACTAATGTCAACCTCATCATAAGTCATTTCGCCTAAATTCATTAAGGCGTATCGACTCGCATTCCAAATTTTATTAATAAAATTCCAAGCAGCTTCTAATTTTTCAGGATAGTAACGAATATCTTGCCCTGGCGTAGAACCTGTCGCTAAGAACCACCGTAAGGCATCTGCCCCATACTGGTCCACCACATCCATAGGGTCCACACCATTTCCGAGGGACTTAGACATTTTCCGACCTTGAGCGTCTCTAATCAAACCATGAATTAACACATTCTTAAATGGACGTTGGTCTGTGAATTCTAAGGATTGGAAAATCATACGACTTACCCAGAAGAAGATAATATCATAACCAGTGACTAAGGTATTTGTTGGGAAGTACCGTTTGTAATCGGCTTGATCTGTATCGGGCCATCCCATCGTTGAAAAAGGCCATAAAGCACTTGAAAACCAAGTATCCAAAACGTCCGACTCTTGTTCCCAATTTTCGGCATCTTCCGGTTCTTCCATACCTACATAAATTTCACCTGTCTTTTTATGGTACCAAGCAGGAATTTGATGGCCCCACCAAAGTTGACGTGAAATGACCCAGTCATGTACATTTTCCATCCAAGTTAAGAAGGTGTTTTCAAAACGTGGGGGATAGAAGTCTACGCGCTCATCCGTTTTTTGATTTTCAATCGCACGTTTAGCAAGGGGAGCCATCTTCACAAACCATTGCGTAGATAATCGAGGCTCAACCACAGCATCAGACCGTTCAGAGTGTCCCACGCTATGGACCATTTCTTCAATTTTGACTAAAGCACCCGCCGCTTTTAAATCTTCCACAATTGCTTTGCGGCATTCTTCGCGTGTCATACCTTGATACTTACCCGCATTTTCATTCATCGTGCCATCTGGATTCATCACATTGATTCGTTCCAAATCATGACGATTCCCCACAGCAAAGTCATTCGGATCATGCGCAGGCGTAATCTTAACAACCCCTGTTCCAAATTCTCTATCGACATATTCATCTGCTATGACAGGAATCTCACGACCCACAATTGGCAAAATAACAGTTTTCCCAACGTAGTCTTTGTAACGGTCATCATCCGGATGGACAGCAACTGCTGTATCCCCGAGTAAGGTTTCTGGACGTGTAGTAGCTAACTCTAAGCTGCCTGATCCGTCTGCCAATGGATAAGAAAGGTGATAGAAGGCTCCCTTATCATCTTTATAGATCACTTCAATATCAGAAAGTGCTGTTTGGAAGACAGGGTCCCAGTTAATAATGTATTCCCCCCGATAAATAAGTCCCTTATTGTAGAGATCTACGAAGACTTTTCTAACGGCCTTTGACAAACCTTCATCTAAAGTAAACCGTTCACGCCGATAATCCACAGAAATTCCCATCTTTGCCCATTGGTTCCGAATGGTTTGTGCATATTCTTCCTTCCATTCCCAGGTCTTTTCCACAAATTTCTCTCGGCCTAAATCATAACGAGAAAGGCCTTCTTCCTTACGAAGTTTGGCTTCCACCTTTGCTTGGGTAGCAATCCCCGCATGGTCCATTCCTGGCAACCACAAAGTGTCATAGCCTTGCATCCGTTTTTGACGAATCAACATATCTTGCAAGGTAACATCCCAGGCATGTCCCAAATGCAACTTACCCGTTACATTAGGAGGAGGAATAACGATGGAATAAGGTTCTACTCCCTTATCTCCATTCGGTTCAAAGACTCCTTGCTTTAGCCATTTGTCATAGCGACCAGCTTCTACTTCATGGGGTTGATACTTATTTGGCATCTCAACTGTCGTCATAACTTTCTTCCTTTCTCTTTCTTATTTTAAAATCGGCATTTAACAAATAAAAAAGCCCTACCTCTTTGACGAGATAGGGCGCAATGTGCACGGTGCCACCTATATTTTTACTTCATCATAACGGGATTTTCCGGACCATTGTCAGTTTGTAAGCAACCATGTACCTTGCCTTCTATGACCTTTCACCACACTGTCACTCGCTTCAAAATTTCCAGTACAACCTCTTACGCTTCACTTTTCTTTATTTGTACCTAAAAGTGTAACAAGAATTTCCATAAAAAGCAACTCTCCATAAAAGCTTTTATTATTTCTCTAGATTATCCAGTCTCTAGAAGAATCTTTTGCCCCTTTGGCATCCGAAACATAAGGGTTCCCTTCTACAAAATATCGTAAATTTTTAGAAGTCCATTCTCCCTTATTAGGAATTCCAATGCGAGGAGCCTTACCCACCAATTTTGGCACTTTCCGTTTCAAAAAATCAATTCTCAATGGAGACTCTCCTACCGAACTTCCATAATCTTGAGCTTTATCCACGCCTAGAGCCTGTGTCAATTTCCCAGGGCCGTTAGTTAGAAGTTTCCCCGTTTTATGCCGTCGTTGAGCCATTATATCTAATCCTATTGCCGGCTCTAGAGCACGAATCAAGATTCCTTCAGGTTGCGTTTCCGATTGGGTAATCACATTCAAACAAAGGTGGGTATGGAGGGTGTAAATATAGAAAATTCCACCCTCTCTGTAAAAAGCTTCCAGACGTGGAGTGCGCCGCCCTCCATAAACATGTGCTGCTTGATCTTTAACACCTAGATAGGCCTCTGTTTCAACAATATAGCCTCCACATAAACCTTCTGGCGATTCTCTTACCAACAAACAGCCTAATAATTTTTGAGCAATCTCTTCTGTTGTAAAGGACTTATCTTGGTAAGGCCAAACATTCATTAGTCATCTAACCTCTTTGTTTTGCCTTCCCATTGTGCGAAACCACCACGTAAGATATAAACCTTATCGTAATTTTGTTTCTTTAGACGTTGAGCCATTCTTGTCGCTATATTCACGCCATTATCATAGAGATAAATAGGCTGCGAGCGATTAAAGCCAGGAACTTGCCCTGTTTGTCTCACTGAGCTATAAGGAACATTACGTGCCCCATAAATATGCGCCGAACGAAATTCTTGACTTTCGCGAACATCTACAATTTGAGCTTGATGCATCGTCTCTTGAAATTCCTCTTTACTCAAAACCTTTGCCACTTGTCTTCTAACAAGCCAAAAATAAGCTTGATAACCAAGATAAACCAATAAACCAACAATAAAAATAAGATAAATTAAAGCAAAACCTGACACTTTACGACCTCTTTCTTTCTTTTAAAACTAAACTCGCTGCTCCAATAACCCCAGCATCATTCCCTAATTGAGCGAGAAGAATCTTCAAATGCCGACGATTCGGTGGATAGGTATTGGCCTCAACCACTTCCTGGAGCTGGTCGATGAGATATTGTCCCGCATTAGCGACGCCTCCGCCAATGACAATCTTCTCTGGATTCAACACACAAGCTAACTGTGATAAGGTGATTCCTAAAGCTCCCATTGCTTCTTTCATCACTTTTTCGCCTAGAGCATCTCCATTTTTAGCAGCATCTACAATAGCTTTTACGCTAATATCTTCTCCCAATTTAAACCGTTTGGCAAGGGGACTCTCTACTTGGCTCGATAAAGCTTTTTCTTCAGCTAAACGATGAATCCCCGTCGCAGAAGCAATAGTTTCAATACATCCCTTGCTTCCACAGGTACATGGAGAGCCATCCACCTTGGCAATCATATGTCCAATCTCACCCGCAGAAGCCTGTCCTGTTAGGAGACGTCCATTGCAGACAATTCCTCCACCAACCCCAGTTCCTAAGGTGACTAAAACCATATTTTCTGTATCAGCAGCCGCTCCCTTGGCTTGTTCTCCTAGAGCTGCCACATTGGCATCATTTTCAATATAAACTGGAAAATCGCCTAGTAAGTGCTTAAATTCTTCTTTAACGGGATAAGCAGTCTCCCAGCCTAAATTATATGCCCCTGTGACTGTTCCCTTTCTCCGATCAATAGCTCCTGGTGATCCCATACCAATCCCCAGGCAGTCCGACAAATCTAAGCCTTGCTTCAAAATTTCTGCCTGCAGGGCCTTCACAATATTAGGGACAATTTTCCAACCATGATCTTCTGAACTGGTCGCTACTTGCCACATTTTAATAGCTTCTAAATCTTCTGTAAAAAGCGCTAATTTGGCACTTGTTCCTCCTAGGTCAATTCCTATAATAAATTTCACGACATATCCTCCTTTTTTAGAAGTGTGTTAATGAAACAAGGTATTATAGTAGCCATGATTAGCCAGAATAATGCCTATGATAACGGCAGATACTCCTAACGATAATCCTTTATATGCTCGTCCTTGCTTACCTTGAGTTCCTATGAAGAGAGTAGCTAAAAAGCCACCTATCACTCCTCCCAAATGTCCCCACACGTCAATACCTGAGGAGAAAAGATTCATGGCAATATTCATAAGAATCAATACTTGATATTGTGCTCCCATCACTTGATAGTAACGACTATGCGGATAGAGTCTGCGCATTGCTAAAAAGAAAGCAAATAAACCAAATAAAGCCGTTGAAGCTCCTGCTGAAAGACTCGGAGAGAATTGATAGGAAAAGAGATTTCCCATCAAAGCAGAGTAGAAATAAACAAACAAGAATTTCCAACTTCCAATAAGTGACTCAACTTCTCTTCCCAAATACCATAAAGTCACAGAATTTAATAGGAGATGCGTGAATCCTATATGAAGAAAAACCGGCGTAATCAATCGAAAATATTGGTGATAACCCGCAATCAGCAAGTTATCCTTGGCTCCAAATAACAACAAAGTATTCATTCCACGACTTGATCCAACAACTTCCATCCCTATAAAAAGGAGGACCTGAACAGTCACTAAGGCGTAGGTTGCATAGGGTTTTCGCAATCTCTTCACTCCTTTCACTAAACATTCTATCCATAATACCTAAACTTTACCATAACTCGAAAAATTATAAAAGAAAGCCTTCCAAAAATAAAAAGTTTTTCTTCCCTTCAACAAATAAAAACCGTATCCAACAAACTCTAAAGAGTCATCGAATACGGTTTTCATTGAATACTTTCATCCAAGCTGTTCTTATCAGAAAGAACAGCCTTTTATAAAGTACATCCAGTGATTATTTCTTCACTTCGCGGAATAGACATACCTTATGTAATTTTGGACTATATTTCTTTAATTCAAGACGATCAGGGTTATTACGACGATTTTTTTCAGTTAGGTAGACGCGTTCACCCTTGAGTTCTGTGTTTTCTAAAATAATATTGACACGCATAGTTTCCCTCCGTCCTATTTAATATCATTATGAAAGATCATACTTAGCTATTCTAGCATAATCCTTCTCAGACTTCAAATAATATTTTGCGATTTCTCCGCCTAACGTCGTCTATGTTGAAGCCTGCTAGAAACAGGGGGGTGACTGACTGAGCGAGAAGGAGATTGAGCAGGAAGCGTCGCAGTTGGCTTATCATCCTTATCTTTCTCTTCCTTAGAAGATTTGTCATGGGCCTTTTGTTGGTAATAAGCTTCCAACACCTTATGCCCCACAACTTCTCCTGTTTGCCCAAAGGCAGAGGCACTCATCTTAGGAATAACGATGGTTAAGGCGACCTCTGGATGATCGTATGGCGCATACGCCACAAAAGTCGAATTAATAATGCCTTCTTCTCCCGTTTCTGCTGTCCCCGTCTTGCAGGCAATGGTCATTGGAAAACTGGAGAACTCTGGCTTACTGAGGCCTTGAGGATCATTAGCAGCTGCCCAGAATCCTTTTTGAATCCGTTTAAACTGATCAGCTTCCAATTGAACCCTATTCAAAACTTCAGGTTCTTTTTGATAAATAACTTGAGGAGTTTGATCTTTTCCATTGTCTCTCAAAATTTGTTTTAAAAGATGTAGGGCATAGCGATTTCCTCCATTAGCAATGGTTGCTACATACTGATTCAACTGAATTGGTGTATAAGTATCATACTGTCCAAAAGCTAAATCAATATCATTGCCCGGTGTTCCTTCTTTGCCTTTGAGTCCTTCTACTTCGTTTGGTAGATCTATACCTGTCGAAACTCCTAATCCAAATTGATGATAAAAGTTTCTTAATTTTTCTCCTGTTTTTGGATCAAGATTAGCTAAAGACATTCCACTTTCATAATTAGGAAGACCACCAATAGCCATTGCCGTTCGAATCATATAAACATTAGAAGATTTGGCTAAAGCCATAATTTCATTCAAGCGAACAGGAGAAGTGGAATAGGAAGACCACCAAGAAGCTTTCCGCGGCGTCCCTGTAAAGTATAAAGGTTGATCTACAAAGGTATTATCTTGACCGATTTTCAAAACTCCATAGTGATAGCCCGCTCCAACTGTAGCTCCCTTTACCGTAGATCCCATCGTAAAGGAAGAATTTAAAGTTCCTAAAGCATCGTCAACAATTTCTCCCTTATCATTTCTTTGCTTTCCGGCCATAGCTAAAACTTCCCCATTATTCGGATTAGAGACCACCGCATAAATAGAGTTATTTTTTCCTGTGGAGGAAGACTTGAGATAAGTCGACAAAATATTTTCTACCTTCTGTTGGAAATCACTATCAATGGTCAATTGAACCGTATCGCCCATAGCACCACCGTACGTTTTTTCACTCCGCGTGACTTCTCCTCGCTGATTGAGGTCCATCTGATATTTCATTTTTGAACCCCGCAGAGCAGATTCATAGATTTTTTCTAAATAAGATTTTCCTACGCGATCGTTTCTAGCATAACCTTGAGATAGATAGTAATCCACACTATCACTTGGTAGGCCTTCTTCTTGGCTAGTAACACTTCCGATAATACTCCTCAATAAATCTTTTTGAGGATAGGTTCGCTTCCAATCCATTGTCGTTCTGACCCCTGGAAGTTCCTTACTATGCTCAGTAATTTTAGCAATTTCTTCATTTGTCACTTCTTTATTTTTGATGAAGGTTGGAGTTAGTGCATAGGCATTCGCCATTCGTTTATAGATCAAGGCAGCCTTTAAGTCTTCTCCTTTCAAGCCATTAACTTCTTCATCCGTCACATGGCTTAACTGAGCCTCATAGAACTCCCCTTCTTTTAACCGCTTTTCTTTTTCAGTCAAGCGTTCCTTAAGCTGATCCGCATGTGTAACCATCCAATAATCTTTCTTATCACGTTCCGTTAAGCCCTCTGTCTCTACTTCAATAAATTGAGCCAATTTTTGAGCAGTCCTAGCCATATCATTCCCCGTAACATTGATCCCTCGCGTATAAGAAATTGCTTGGAGACCTTCATTATCTACTAATTTTTTATGATTTCTATCTACAATATAGCCCCTGGGAACGCTCTGTTCGGCAATATTTGTTTGGGTCATTTGGACCAATTCTTGAAAAGCTTGACCATTGATAATTTGAAGATAACCTAATCTTAAAATAAGGACACCAAACATAATGAATACCACATAAAGGAGAAAATTCAACCGATTGCTATACCGGTGCCAATGGGGAGATTTTCGTTTGGGATAAGTATTCTTAGTTTGCGAGGTTTTTTTCTCCATTTTCAATCGCTTCTTCCATTGACCAAACACGCTTTCACCTACTTTCCGATTCAATTCAATTACTTTTTATTTTACCACGTATCCGTCATTTTCCACATAATTATTATTATAGAAGATTCAAACCTATTTGTCTGATAAAATAGCTAGCCTTTATAAAATTTCAACTTCTTTCTAACGTTTTCTCATATTCTCTCTCCTGTCCTATGTTAAAATAAAACAAGAATACTCCCCATAGCTTGGACCTTCTGATAATTTCAAAGTCTCCCAGCTACCAACCACTTTTTCTAAGAAAGGATATTTTGCGCATGGTGAAAAGAATGCATTACTTTTTCAAACGATTTTTAGACCATCATGGCTTTCTTCTTAGCGGGTTGATCCCCTCATTGCTATTAATAAGTTTTTTCTTTTATCAAGGCGTCTATCCTTTTGGAAATAAAACCGCCCTCACAGTGGATCTCAGTCAACAATATATCGATTTCTTTCAGTTTTACCGCAACACCTTTCTCCAAGGAACATGGTCAAATTTTTGGTATTCTTTTCAAAAAGGCTATGCCGGTGAAATGATAGGGACTTGGTCGTATTACTTAATGAGTCCCTTTAACCTCATTCTTCTATTATTTCCACAGGACTTTCTCCCTTGCGGAATTATCTGTCTTATCCTTGCCAAAATTTCAGGAGCTGGGATGGCTTTTTATTATTTCCTAAAAAAAGTCTACCAAGATTCCTCCTTCATGATCCTCCCTTTTTCTCTAGCCTATGCCTTCATGGGCTATACTAGCGCCAATCAACTGAATATTATGTGGCTAGATGCGCTTATTCTTTTGCCTGTTATTGTTGAACATCTCTTCGACTTAGTCCTTCAAAAAAAATGGAAAGCCTATTGTCTCTCACTCACCGCCTTACTCTTCATTCAATATTATATGGGCTACATGGTGTGCTTATTCTTGCCATTATTCTTTCTTTATCTATTGATTGTTTATCTTCCTTCTAATCATAGAAAAGCTTGGCTCTTCCAGCGAATCAAAAGTTTTGTTTTTTCTTCTCTTTTATCAGGGGGATTAGCCAGCTTTTTCCTTATACCAACTTTTTATGCCTTGCAAGAAAGTAAAGGCATCCACTCTCCACTGACCCTTACTTTTGAGAGTCTTTATCCTTTATGGCATCTTTTGAGTAAATTTATCATTGGTGCTTTTAACCATGATCAACTTCCCAACGGTCTCCCTAATCTTTTTGTCGGATCTCTCGTTTTGATTTGCTTTTTTCTTTATTTTGTCCAGTCCAAATTCGCCCTCAAAGAACGTCTGAGCGCATTTTTTATCTCCCTTTTTTTTATTTTTTCTCTCAACAACGACGCTCTCAATGTAATCTGGCACGGCATGCAGCATCCCATTTGGTATCCTTACCGCTTTTCTTTTCTGATCAGTTTTTGGATGATCTTTTTAGCTTATAAAACCTTTCGTCAATTAAAATCTATTCACCTTCTACAAGCTTTTCTCTTACTAGGATCAGCTCTCATTGGCGCTTATCTCTTATATACTCATTTGCAAAATTTTTCTTACCTACAGCTTTCTTTCCTTATTTGTTCTGTGGTTATTTTTGCGGGATGTCTTTGTTTATTACTAGCTCGTGAAGTTTCTTGCTATTCGTCAGTTTTCAATAAGGGGCTCCTTCTTCTCACACTTGTCGAATTAGGACTTAATCACTTTGCTACCCTCAATAGTCTCTCTTATGTTTCTTACTCAGATTTTGTCTCAGCTATCCACACCATGCAGCCTCCTATCAACACTCTCCAAAATAGCGATCCTTCATTTTACCGAATGGCTAAAACTTTTCAAAGGAGCAAAAATGATGCTTTTCAATTTAACTACCGAGGGTTAGAACAATTCAACTCTACCTTAGAACAAGGTAGCATTCAGCTTTACAGCAAATTGGGGCTGCCTAGTGGATCTGGTTTTATCAATTATCATTCTGGAACCTTACTCACAGATGCCTTGTTTGGTGTAAAATATTTCATTCAACCTACTCCCACAGATCAGAATGTTCATCCTGGGAGTCGCCATACCCTCTCTAAACGTTTTGACATTGCCTCCTATTCTCAAATAAAAAACTCTCAAGATTTCCAAATAGTTCAAAATCCATATGCACTTTCTTTAGGTTACTTGGTCCCTTCTACTTTCACGAATTTTAACCAGCAAATCGGCCATCCTATCGATTACCAAGATGCACTTTTACGGGCTTTATTAGGTGATAATTCTCAACACGATAAAGAGGCTTTTTTTCATTATTTTAAGCTTGAAAATTATTTTGATGTGCAAACTTCTAACTTAAAAGCTAAAAACCCCGACCTTGTGAACACTCACTATCAAAAAGAAAATTCTACCCACCTAGCCTATATTGATATTATTTTAGACATTCCAAACAACCATGCCTATTACCTCACTCTCCCCAATGACTTAGATAGTCAGCAAGTTTCTTTTTATCTGGATGGTCAAAAATTACCCTATGATTCCTCCTACCACAACACCCAAATCATCAACGTTGCCAATCAAGAAGCAGGCGTTCAAAAGAAATTTACCATCAAAGTTAAAACAGATACTCTCGACCTGAAACAGATTAACTTTTATTCCTTAGATCCTCAATGGATACAAATTCTCTCTCAGCAACTAGGAGAAAATCAACTCCATATGACCCATTTTTCTAATATTTCTTTAGAAGGACAGCTTACCGTCCCTTCCAATAAAAACACTTTATTACTGACTATTCCTTACAGTAAAGGATGGAAGGCCACCATTGATCAAGAAAATTACCCGCTTTCTCCTTGTCTTTCAAACGGAGGGACTCTTCTTAAAAATCTCCCTGTTGGTGTCCATAAAGTATCTCTTACTTATTTCCCACCCGGATTATCTTTGGGAAGCGTTCTCTCCTGCCTATCTCTACTCGTTTTCTTCAAAGAGAAAACTTTGATCCACTTGTTGAAAAAGCTAGGGCCTACTCTCCTAAAGTAAAAAATTCCTCGTTTGTTATGTCTCCTTAAAGGTATTTAACCTTTAAAAGAGCATAAAAACGAGGATTTTTATTGTTTAGTTTTCCTTTGTTATGGGTTTTTGCCAAAGAGCACAAGCAAAGCTGGCAGAATTCACTTTTTTTCTCTCTTCGTCCCGTTTTCTATAATCAGAAGCTTCTTTATCCCCTAGCTCTAAATATAAGCCTTCCGAACTCCCTATAATATACGATGCGTAAACTTTTTGTAAATCTTCCAAATCTCGGAACTTAGCGGCCTCATAGATGGAATTTTTCCGTGCTTGGTAAGCTTTTCCAAAAGTTCCAGAGGCTGTAATCGTTCCAAGTAAAACCTTTCCACCCGGCTTTACTCCTTTCAAGCAAGCAGTCAAAAAATCTTCTAAATCTTCCACAAATTCAACTGCTGTCATAGAAAAAATAGCATCATACTCTTCCTCTTTGAGCTTCAAATGATTCATATCCATTGGAATAAAATCAATCTTTTGATGTCTTTTAGCTGCTTTCTGTTTGGCTTGCTGTAACATTTTCTCAGAAAGATCTGCCCCTGTTACCTCGGCCCCTTCCTCAGCTAAGCGAAGAGTATAATTGCCTGTTCCGCATCCCAAATCTAAAATTTTCATACCTTTTTCTACTTTAAAAATTGAAAAAGCAAGTTCTGATTCTACTTCATCAATGAACTGCCCAAAAGGTTTTAAATACCACTCATCATAACTGTCTGCGATCGCATCAAATAAGGCCATTTTTCTCATTCCTTTCTTACATCTATTATAAAATAAAAAAATCCTTTTCGCCTCTATTTTCTGTCAAGGATTCCTTCAACTGTCGACTCTCTTAAATCTTTTATTTGCATATTTTTTTTGTTATACTAAAGACACTTCTTATGAAATGATACGATTTGCTAAAAGAGATATTGGAGGGTGTATTATGAAATTATTAATTCTCTTTCAAATTAGCTTTTTTTCCTTAAAAAGAGTATTAACCATTTATATCAAGCGTATGGAAAGCTGGGCCTTCTTTTTATTGTTAACTCTATTTCTTACTTTGCCAGTATATTTTCCTACTTACAAAGCAATGACTGTTTTAGAAGATAACGGTCAAAGCATTATTGCCTCTCTTCCTGACTTCACCATTGAAAACCAAAAACTAAAAACAGATAATCATTCCCCATTTATCAATCAAACAGATCTCATAACCTATGCTTACGATCCTAACGATACGTTATCTGAAGACACCCTCCGGAAACAGAATCCTCAAGGTCTCATTCTTATGACCCAAAGTTCGAGAGTCCTCGTCTCCTTCTTAGGGCATACACGAACCTTACCTTATTCCACATATGAAAACAAACTATCCAGCCAAGAACAAAAAGACCTCATCTATTCATTTAGTCACTTATCGCGTTGGGTATATGTTTTAGCCTTTTTCGCTATCTTTACCTTTTTCGGTCTTCAAATCGCTCTCATCGCAGTTCTCATCTCTTGGATATCTAGTCAAACAACCTTCTCTAAAAATTCACATTTGACTTTTGAAGCCCGCTTTGTCTACGCCTTGTTAGCCATAGGGCCAGTTGTTTTATTTACTGCTTTAGCCACAGGTGCAGGCTATCCCATTCCTTTTTACTTTTCATTTATCTTCTTAGTTGGCTTGATTCGATTATTGTTGTTTTTTGAAAGATTTAAAAACGTTACAATTACTCCGGAATTCACGAAACATTTTAAGCGCTTTTTGAAAATATCGGATGACTTAGATATCGATGCTATGAACTTCCTAGATAAACTAAAAAAATATCAAATCAATCATAAAGAAGATTTCGATAAAAAGGAAGACTTTATAAAAAAAGGAGAATCTATGATAGATAAAATTTTAGATTCTGACGACAATGACAATATTAAGGAATCCGATCCATCAGATAAAGATTCCTCTAAAGAAAAAAAAGAGCCTAAAGATTTTTAAACATAACAAACGCAGGAAATCTTCCATAAGTGGAGACTTCCTGCGTCTTTATTTTGGATCATTTATTTAAATTTTTCTTTATTGGCTTTGCGTTGATCTCGAGCTTTTTGGCGTTGTTTTTGATTATATTTTTTATGTTTATATTCTTTAATATTCCGCTTTAATTTTTGTTTGTATCCTGGCTTCACTTGTTGTTTTTTGCTGCGATTCACCATTCCTTTGACAACATGGTCTACGTCTTCTTTATGTCGATCTCGACGAAGCTGGCGTTCTTTATGATCAGTGACCTTCACCCACTCTCCTCGTTTAAGATCCATGCTTTCAAATTGAATGCCTCTTTTTTCCAACCATTCAATCGCTGCTTGTTGGTCTGGATGATAGAAAGTAATCGCTATTCCCTTTTGTCCTTTACGTCCTGTTCGACCTACGCGATGAATAAAGAACTCTAGCTCTTTAGGAATTTCATAATTCACCACATGAGAGACTCCTTCAATATCAATCCCTCTTGCCGCAAGGTCTGTCGCCACGACATACTGATACTCCAAATTTTGAATTTGTCTCATCACGCGACGGCGTTCTCTACTAGGAAGATCTCCGTGAATTTTAACAACTGCCAATCCTTCTTTCTTCAATAGTTGATAAAGATGCTCTACTTTATCAATCGTATTCGCAAAAATTAATACTAAATAAGGATGACCCACTGTCAAAATTTCTAATAAAAGTTGATCCTTATTTCTCCCTCTTAAGGGGAATAAGATATTACGGATGCTTGGAGAGATCAAAGCTTTATTGTCAATTTTTACCCATTCAGGGCTCTGTAAATATTTTTTGAGAAATGGACGTAATTTATCTGGAATGGTCGCAGAAAATACAGCCATTTGTAAATCTTCAGGCATACGTCCCGCAATCTGGTCAACTGTAGCCAAGAATCCCATATCCAAAGTCATATCTGCTTCATCAACCACAAAGGCTTTAACTTTATGAATATCAATCGCTTGTGCCTTCACTAAAGCCAATAAGCGACCAGGCGTTCCAATCACGATTTCCGGTTGATATTTGGATAAATGTTCTAATTGTCTCTTACTGTCTGTTCCCCCATAAGCCCGTTCAATCCGAAGAGCTTGCTCAGATTGAGCCACAATTTGTCTGGCAGCTTGAAACAATTGATCCGCTAACTCCCG